>Ga0307515_10006755_pt1 | contig 22839 bp, 23 predicted proteins | sample 17_EM_MG_FD_194513 | JGI IMG/M metagenome (GOLD analysis project Ga0307515, IMG submission 194513) | Populus trichocarpa ectomycorrhiza microbial communities from riparian zone in the Pacific Northwest, United States - 17_EM | ecosystem: Host-associated > Plants > Roots > Unclassified | place... | reverse complement strand
AGAGATGCACTTGGAGGCCGTGATTGAGCGAGTTTGGATATGCACTTGGAGACTGAGATCGAGTGAACTCAGAGATGCACTTGGAGGCCAGGATCGAGCAAGTTTGGAGATGCACTTGGAGGCCATGATCGTGCGAACTTGCAGGCCGTAATCGAGTGAGTCTGCAGATACACTTGGAGGCCGTGATCGAGCAAGTTTGGACATGCACTTGCAGGCTATGATCGAGCGAGATTGGAGGAGTACTTGGAGGCGGTCGATCTGGAGGGAGGCGCGACGGCAGCTGAGCCTATATTCATTGGTAAACTTGTAATTGTGGGAATGTAGAGAGTTGAGTACAACATCCGCCGAGAGATGAGAAACTGGCTGGGAGCGGGAGACTGTCGATCATGGGATGATGCTGTACTTGGTGTATGCTGCACTCTGTGTTAACTCATCATTATGGCATGGAGAGATAGAGAGGGATGACTTAACTTCGTGTTCTTAGGTGATGGTAGAGATGAGCACAAGAGGGAAATCATCATGAGAAACTGGGACTTAGAGAATTTCGTGTGCGAGTCAATTGACCATCCCCGATACGGCAGGTATGAGTCCCGACCCGGCGTGTAATATCACCGATACGAGGTCTTCCCAACCCAATCAGGCAAGTCATCCCCCTGATTTCTCATATCTGCTCGTATCCTCAATATCATTCTCATCTTCATCCCCCTTCTCTCTCATTCTTGTCCACTACTCAACCATCATCGCAGAACACAAAGTTAAGTCATCCCTCTCTATCTCTCCATGACATGATCATGAGTTGACACCGAGTACAGCATACACCGAGTACAGCACCACCGAGTACAGCATCCACCCAAGATTGTTTGTCTTCCCTTCATTCTCATGATTACGAGTTGACCCCTGAATGTAGCTTCAGCTTCCGGTGAACCTCCCTACATCATTCCCATGGTTGTGAGTTAACTAACTAATGAATTGAGTCTCATCACCCGGTGCACTGTCCATCGACCGCCTCCAAGTACTCGTCCAATCTTGTTCAATCACGGCCTCCAAGTGCATCTCTGAGTTCACTCGATCTACGTCTCCAAGTGCATCTCAAACACGCTCGATCAAGTACATCTTCAAGGAGCGACAGCGGTTGTATGGAGATACAGAGGTCACAGAGGTGGACAGAGTGACGGGGAGTATACGATCACGGCGTCGGAGTATAACCGCCTGCAGCCAGTCCAGACATAGCGTGTGTAGATGGGTAGCTATATAGATACATATATATGTAGATGAGAATACAAACTGAATACATGACTGTGATTCGAGGTGCTCCCAGACATGTCGCCGGCGCTCCCAGGTTTGTCGCCGGCGCTCCCAGGTGATCCCAGAGTTGTTGTCGGCGCTCCCAGACTTGTCGCCAGCGCTCCCAGTTACTCTGAAGGCCGGCAGGAATGCCCTCCTATGGTCTGATACTGGCCTGAAAAACGGCTTCAGCATAACTGCAGCCCCTGCGAAGAGTGTAACACATGTGTCGTTCTGATGATGCGTATACATCACCACAAAGTAAAGGAGGTACGTATGCAATGCCAACTGTCACCTGGGCGATGGGCAGCGTGTAATTCTCCGTCAGAGTGTACAAGGTTCCGTCAGAGCCGTCAGAGCCGTCCGGAACACCCGGGTGTTTCAGACGTAAATTAGGGTCGTTGCTGCTGTGACATCCGTAATTGCGATGATAATAATTCGAACTTATTGGTCCCCTTTCCGCCTGATTGAAACTCAGCCCTTTGGCAAAGCCGTTCCCAGTAATATTCATGCACCGGTCACTCTCATTCTATTGAAATTTATACATCTTGCCAAATTAGTCATTTCCCCCGCAATCCCCTGGATCATAACAGTTCCTGACCCATATGGGCTGCCCACACAACCACCTAACCATACATCCAAAAATGGTCATCAGAGACCATCCTTGTTACCAAGTCTTCTTTGTTAGCAAATAAAACTTTCTGTCAAAGTGAATCGTAAATTATATGTGATGTGACTTTGTAAGTCTTACTGCCCCACCAAAATTTGCTCTCTGAACTGGCAAGACACCCCATGTCTATGCCCCACTACCCACCTTTCTCCATTACAGGTGATTGAATTCCACAAAATGATGCCTTTCATTATTGAGACACCACAGTTACTTGCATTTTGAACATGCTTAGCAAAGTTTGGGTGGAGATTTGGTATTTCTGGCTGGGCTTTCCTGCTGGCAAAGCCACCATCCTAGCTACTTTCCCTTCTCAAGGCGTACTGAAAATTGCCCATAACTCCCGCTCTGGCTAAGGGGTAAAGATATGCCCTCTTTGATATTTGACAAAGTGGGTTTTAGCCTTGTTCACTATGAGAGCTGTGTGATGCGTATTGATATCCCCCCTCTGAGCCTCAACTCTCAGGCACATTGCAGATGGAATTCCTTGTGTGCAATGACATTGGGACTTCAGAGCATGTTCTTAGCACTAAGCTTGAAGTATATTTTAGGGTGTTATGGGCAGAGTTGTCCATCTGGGCTGCACAGTGACATTTTCGAGTTTGTGGGGAGCTGATCTTCAGACAACCCTCCCAACAAAAACTGCACTTTTTATCGGCACCCCATTCCTGTACAGTCCTTAATTTTTGCCAAAATGCTCTCATGACATAAGAAAGTAAGTTTATAATGCTCCCAGGCCACCCCCACAGAGTTGTGGTTGCATTGCTAAATATTTGTAGGTGGGGAGTCAGTCGCCATGCCCAAACGGGCCGGGAATGCCAAAGTTATGATTCAGGGGATATTTCTGATCATTAACCAATATTCACCTGCGACTGCCCAATATTCTCCCATAATATTTCTCTAAATGAAATTCTCAGTCAAACAATATAAAGAACCTGGTGAAAATACATTTTCACATTCTGTCCTACTTTTTCTTGTTCCCCGTATTCCTCCTGATTTCCATTGTACTGACCGTCCTCAACACCTTTTCAGCATTTTTCTTTGACCTCCATGTTGGCCGAATCAATCTGGGAACATTTGGTACAGCACTCACATCCTGCAGCTCTGGGGTTTCAGGATCATTGACACCATTGTCTAGGTCTATGTTGGATTCATTGTCTGCCTCCCAGTCATCTTCAGTGTCGTTCGGATTATCCAAGTCCCCATTCCAGTCAAGCCAATTTTCAGTGTCTGAAATGCTTTCAGGTGTGCTATCCTCACCACTTTGGCTCAATGGCAGTCGATTCTTCTGATTCGGAGGACATTTAATACCTGAGTTCGTCCTCCAGGCAGGTCCTTTGCAGACAAAGCTGGTGGCAAAGGTGATCTTTCTGACAATTTAAATACAGCCGCACCATCATGTTCAAAGTTTGACTGGGATGCTTTGACAATCTCTTCAGCATCTGAAATGTATCCTGCGGCTGTCATGTGTTTCTTTTGAGCGCAGGATTCCTTCTGTGTAGCATGTAGGTTTTGGCTGCCCTGCCACATTTCCAAAAAGTCATGGACCTTGGCCATTCTGTGAAATTTCCTTTCCTCTGCCTCTCTCTTCATTTGCAAGTCATTTTCATGATTCATGGTATTCAATGCTAGGTCATCACCTGCCAATATCCCATAATTGGCTTGAGCAAAGTGCCTTACAACAACTATTTTGTGAAGGGTCTCTTGTGTGGTTTTTGACTGCCTCATGCCGATGACATCTCGCCAAAGGGACAAACTGGCCTCGACTCCAACGCCATGCAGTGGTATGATAGAAAATATGTTGTGCACCACATTGGAGCGATCAGCGTACTTTGAGTGTGTTTCCTCTCACTGACACCACCAGTTGGTGATATGCGGTATCCGAAATGTACTGCTAATCTCCATCGGGTCTGAGTGGTAATCAATAAAATTCGGATCAATTTGCCCCCAGTTCTGTGGTAATTCAGGTGGTGAGTTCCAATAGAGCCTTGCGGCGGTCAATATGGGTGCTGCACAATCACTTCATCTGGGCATCGTTTCGGCCACATCTTCAGGCATTCAGTATTCTTCATCATCGCTGGACAAATCATATGGATCATAAGAAGATTGACCAGATCTGGAAGCCATTGCAGAGGAGAAGAGATTGTGGTTCAGTATACTTTCAGGTCTGATGACGTGCAAACGTCAATGTTTGGCGCAGTATACATTCTCCACATACTTCAGAAATGCCTCCTGGTATTGGGAAGTATAGGTGGTCTCGTCGTCAGGATTATTGTCCATTCCCATGTCGCACTTCCTATGCGATCGCAACTTCCGGAACAGATTAAGGATACGTGCTGAAATAAGAAGCAAAGCCGTCATTGGAGTAACTTCAGCATAACATTTGGACAGCTTTAGGCACGCAAACTTCACGGCAAAGTATAAGTCTTCCTTCCATTCAGTCCTCTTCTTAGCCAAAGCTCACATAACGCCATGCATATGATCAAACATGTCATTGTAGGAAGTGATAACATGATGCAGAGTTACTGTATGCCTCTTCGACATCCACAGGGTCCAGTACCGGAATGGCCTTAAAACTTGCATGACATACTTAACAATGGTCCATTAATCCTGTGTTGCGAAGAGTGGCCGGTAATCACTGTATTTCGGATTCTTGAGCCACCAGCGGGTGAATTCTCGTGATCGGTAGGCTCGCTCAAGTAACTCCAATGACGAATTCCACCGTGTCTTCACATCCATAACAGGTAGTGCTGCGATTCACACTGTAGCATTTTGACAGTCAATGAACTCGTTTTGACAACCAGGTGTCAGTGTAATCAATACAGTAAGTATTCACTTCTATATGACTGTCAGTTTCAGGATTTTCAGAATATCTTGAAATACGTACTTTCTCAATTATCTTTGCTAAACCTGGTCTCATGGCAGACAAGTTGTCGATTCTAGCATTGCCCTCTTGACAGAGTCTTTGACTCTTCCCAATGTCTATGCTTAGATTCTCTCCCAATTGCTGATCGCGCTCATGGGCTTCCCAAAACTTGGTGTGGCCTGTTACACACAGACTGCTCATGAATGCACCCAAAGCAAGCTGAATGACATGTGCCATGCATGGTATGTGGTTTCTCAATGCAGGCCACTCAATTCCAGAGGCCTGAAAGGTTGATTGTAATTCGTGAGTCATTAAGCGATTTGAGGAAGCGTTCTCAGTCGTAATTCCAAGTAAACCGCTGTCGGTAAGCTTAAAACGATCATGAACTTCCTTCAAATGTATGGCTAGCCGTTCTCCAGTATGTTGACCGTTGACCTATCATCCTTAATTAGCTTTCGAAATAGGAATAGAGCAGGCCATCAACCTCATGGAATGTGAGTTGTACATCTCGCAATGCCCAATGTGTTAGGGGTTCTCCTCCAGCAGCGGTGATGATACATGAATGGATTGCAGCAAGGACTTGTGAAGACATGCACATGATTCATTTGCAAAACACCCACTTCTGGAACATCATCATGGTTGTCAGTCAAGTGATCTTTAGCGGGATTACACTTGAGCCGCATGTCTATCAATTAGTGACGAGCACTCTCACGCTAGCACATTCAGCTATGATGATGCAATTATGTTGCCATTACTGGGAAGTGAAAATTTTTCAGCAGTGCGCATTATTATTGGCCACACCTACTATATCTTATCAAGCAGGGCAACACACAGTTAAGTTGCACTTATGCAGAATTACGTGTGCAGCAGATGTTATGCAATATGCAAGTAAGAGGGATCTGCATGCTCATGTGCTGAGTGGTGAGAACAGCTTGCGGCACTCCCCGGTCTACAGAAGGTCAAGACCTAAGCATGCAGTATCTGAGGGATTATTGACATTGGCTGAAGACACACAGCCAGAAGCAACCGTGCTCATTGGTTTGAGTTGGTATGCAGTACAACGCCATGCGGGTGTCATAATCTACATCGGCAGAGTTACTGTTGGTCGCCGACTAAATCTCTGACACAATGACAAACAGCCAAATTAAAGGCGAGGCAATGAATCGTGAAGAGCTATGAAAATATATTGCGATAAGCACTGATAAGACAATCAGTCAGCAGATGTTCCAACTACTGAACGAATGGGATGCAAGATGTCATGGTAAAGGTATGAGTAGGCATAATTAGCGCGTTTGATATCATGTCATGAGGAGGGCCCATAGTGGGGGCATAACACCTTGAAACCCCTCATGCATGAACATGATAACCTTGAGGGAATTCGTGGCACTATCAATGAGTCACTTAAGTTGATCTCAGTGATAAGCTATTATGCAAACTATGTGTCATGGCTGTAATCCAAAGGCAAGCTTGACCTGAGGATCCGACTATATAAGAACTCACATTGTCCCCGACAATGAGAAGAACCAAGCTCTAGCAGCAATCCACAGTCAGACATTACCAGCGAAGAACACCTTAAAATATGATTACAAAATCTATCTACATTCACAATTGATTCTTTATTTCACCTTCGTGAATACCCTTTGTATCTTTTCGAAGAAGTTAACACAATCTCAGTACAGACATCAACAGGTTGTCAGGACTTTCGGGGATCTCATTGTATATTACAACGAGCGGGGTTTAACCCACATCTCCCACATTCTATCATACGCCATGATTATCAAAGGTATCGGTTACGATGTTAACCGGTACATCACTACAGTGTTGTGACCCTGCAAAGAGTTTTCAGAAAAGCGACCATGGACCAACGAGGAGGAGTGGTGAGCTCTTACTAGTGGTCAGTAGATAAGCGGTTGGGTCTGGGGAAAGATAGTATTACTAACAGGTCCAGGTAACACACCAGCGGTCTGGGTTTGGACCGGATAAATGGTTCGGTTCCGTTCCAGAGCCAACCAAAAACCCGACCTGCTCTGACTTGGCAGAGTTACTACCCGGACCGGACATAAACCGGGGGATTTTTGGCTGGGTTTATCATACAGCAGAGCCTCAGTTTCACAAACTCAGAACTTTGGCTCCAATTAAGTATTTGAGTTTTGATCGTATCACAATATGATATATGTGTAAAAGATGCAGTTTTCGATGCTCTTTGACCTCCCATTCTTCAATTTGCGATCTGATCGATATTCGTTGAGTCACTTCAAAAATCCCCCAATTTTCGCCGTTGTTTCACAGCAACTCAACGAATAGTGCTCAGATCGCAAATTGGAGAATCGGAGGTGAACAAGCATCTAGAACGGCATCTTTTACATATATATCATATTGTGATACGACCAGAACTCAAATACTTAATTGGAGTCAAAGCTCTGAGTTTGCGAAAATGAAGAACCGGCCAAAAAACCATGGGTTCGGTGCGGTTCGGTTTTTCGATCTGGTAAAAACCATTGCAACAATCCCAGTTCGGTTCCCACCCGGACCCGGAACCGAACCGCCAATTTGGTACTACTTCCAACACTAGAGAAAGACGAGGAAGGATCAGATAGGCGGCGGTATTTAGTGTATTAAATGTTATATTGATTATTGGGATTTAAATACCCCCGTAGCAAAATTTAGATCCATATAGTAAGCAATGACCGACGTTATGGCCAATTTGTTCTTCGAAGTCCACCAGTGTAATGCTAAACTACCTTCATTTCTTGACGGCAATTGCTTTTTAATTGCATCCACTGTCAGTGCGTATTCCCTCCAGCAGATGTTGCTCATTGTGATGACAGACAGTAGCACCAACTCGTTCCGTAATGCATTATATGACTGTTGTAGCTCTAGGTTTGATATCACATTATATGGAATATGGGCCGAAACAAATCCTAACATTAGGTAGCGATTCCCGGTGTCTTTGTGAAATTTGGCTGTTTGAAAGTCCTTCGCTGCCAGTTTGGAGCGTTTTGTCTGTCAGTTTAGTTAATATAGACATGATCTAAATGTCAAATATGAATTTCCTTTGCAAACTTACAATTGTAATTCCTCGACTTCCTTGCCTCTTCAGTATGGCCAAAGCTGTTTCATCAACCATTGAACTGGTCAATTTGGGCACTTCCAACTCTGTTAATTCATTTACCTTTGTGATGTGCACTTTTGCCAATAAGTCTTTCCCCATTGAGCTGGTCCCATGTTATGATGGATGGCGAAGAACTTGATGACAAACGATACATATGATGCCCAGGCAGCCAGTCGCCTCAATTCCGCAGTGTAAATAGAATTGCCACGATGGTGCATGTCCTGAATTATTCCACTCAATAGGATGCTCCCAGCCTACATTCGTTGGAGCCCACCAAGCATCAAGTATGATATGTAATCCAAGGTCACTCAAATCGCGAATAAAAACATGTGTATTTTTGAAAGAGATCATATCCTCTAGCAACATGGTATTGATAGATTATGAATCCGACATCGCGGTATGAAGTTGAACACCGGGCAATTCGACTTGAGTGACTGACAAAAGTCACATTATAGTAAAGGAGAAAGCTGGTTCTTAAATATTGACTTTAGAGCTACAAGCAAGAAAAAAGTCAGATCTGTGAGACATTGCATGCATATTTGTGAAGTTGAATACAAGGACATATAAAGAAGACTGACAATTAATAACTCCATTTAGGAACATTACTGTGCAGTTTGTTGCTGCGTAGCTTACTGAGCCCCCACATAAGTGGTTGACACTCCATTGGCGTACATTTCTAGGAGGCAGTTGCAATATCGTCACTTGCAGTTTTGCCCATAAAGGCGGCGGATAGTTCGATTATGGGTTAATGCCGTTGCATAGCCCATTGATTATCCAAGATACCAGACCATAAATCGTTGACGCTCCATGGAGGCTCATCTTTAGCAGGTACTAGCCATATCTTCGTTAGCATTGTTGCCCATAAAGGCGGCCAACAGTTCGATTATTGGTTAACACCGTTGCATAGCCTTCGGATAATTCAAGATACAAGACCAAAAATCATTGACGATCCGTTGGCGCTCATGTTTGGGAGGTACTAGCGATATCATGGTAAACATTTTTGCCCATAAAGGTGGCCAACAGTTCGATTATGGGTTAACACCATTGCATAGCCTTTTGATCATCCAAGATGGAAGACCAAACATTGTTGACTCTCTGTGGAGGCTCATTTTTAGGAGGTAGTAACAATATCGTCACTAGCATTTTTACCCATAAAGGCAGCCAATACAGTAATTATGGGTTACTGTTGTTGCACAGCCCAGTGATTATCAAAGATGCAAGACCCAAAATCATTGACGCTCCATTGACACTCAGTTCTAGGATGGGGCACCGCCCCTGTTGGTTTCCATTTTACCTCCAAAGCCGGCCAATACTTCCTCTTTCGAAGAATGTGACCATGCAGCCATCTGATTGTGGAAAGCGTAAGACCAGAAATTGTTGACGCTCCATTGATGCTCACCTTAATGATATACTAATATTCATTGGATGCTCAACAATTACCCGCAAAATGCATATAGTCATTATTGACAGCCAATATATCGTTTCTATATATAATTATTCACATCCAAAAGCTTCAAGTCCTCTCTGTTTCTGAGCCACCACTACACACGATATCTGAGGAATGAATGATGTAGCTTCATCATGTTACAGTCCTTTCGGCCAGCAATTAACGGCATATAGATCCATCCACTAGTTTTGGATTCATATAGCCTGACATCTTCAGCTTTCCTTATCCAGCTACGTCTCCTTGTTAGGGGTTTTCCCCTAATAGAGGTATTGGTACTAGACTACTTCAAAATCTACATAACAGGTAGTGTAAGACCGTATAGTACATAACACCCATCTCACAATTAGGTAGTAAGCTGCCATACATAATGATCTTTAGCGGGATATTACATGCCTCATGTCGATTTGACAGTGAGCCTCATTGCTGGCGGATTGATTGAAAGTTCACATACTACAGTAGAACTGATTTGATGATGCAATAACCTTGGCCAGTCAATAAGCCTTCAAGGCTTATAGTGATGCCAGTTATTTCTTACCACACTTATCCGAACTGAGCTAAGGGGACTGGATGCGGCAGTTGCAGAAATGCGAATGACATGTCAGGCAGACGTTAGCCTATATGCTAGTAAGTTGTGCTTCAAGCCAATCCCTTGTAGAGCGGAACAACTTGGGTACTCCCCGGTCAAAGAGAACGGTCTCGGCCTAAGCATGCTGTGTCTGATTGATGAAGACCTTGGGCAAAGTCAATAAGACCCAATAAGCCTCCAACTCCCTTGCAGGGAACAAACGAGTAGGGTTAATTCACTATCAGTTGATAATACTGGAGTGGTACATCAAGTCAAATGTCGACAGAGCAATGGTGGGTCGCCACGTAAGTCTCTGAAGCAGATAAGCCAAATAGCCTATATGGTGAAGGTTGAGCTTAATTAAAAGCATTCTGTTAAAAGCCCTCCAAATAACCAGGTCGGGCAATGGAGAGGTATTGGCTATCCAAAACGAACGAGTTCAAGATATCAAAGTTGAAGTTACTGTTTGAATAAATCTTATTGCTGATGATGGCCTGATTCTCATCAGGAGCATAACGCTTCAAAACCAATCATGCAATTACACGATACCCTTTGGGATGCATGGTCCTCAATCTAAGAGCCTGGCATGTAATAAAAGAGTACTCTAAGATATGACAGATGAGATCATAGCTAAGGTTCAGACATAAACTTCGGTAGTCCAAGAAAGGCTATAAAGAGGCAGCAATGCTCCGGCATTGGAAGGGTAGCCCCACAGTTACGAATGATACCTACCTACGAAAGACGAAGCTGAAATATTATTAAGTTTCATGTTCTCATTTTACTATCATTATTATTGCCAAGTATATTAGTATTATCTATTAGGATTGTACACGGTTCCCCCGCCACATGACTGGGCATAAATTCGATAACGAGTACGACGTAATAATATTCGCCCGATCTATTATACTCGATCAGTTAGAAAAGAAAGAACAGTGATTTGCCACACAGTGTGTCTGGTGGTTGGCAAGTATAATTCAGTATACGGAGATATTACTGTTTTACCGACAATATCAGATATTTCCATCTTACTACGTTATGAATTGCATAGTAACTTCATTATCCGAGGTTAATAGGGGAGTGCAATCAGAACAGGAAATACCTGAGTTGGATTTACCAGAAGCTATTATTGAAGAATCGAAACTTCCCCGCTTACAAGGCAATCTGGCCACTAACCGAATAACATTAGGATCAACTAGAAGCGGGAGAGTGTTCAAACCTCAGAAGTTCAAACAGCAGGAGCTTACTAAGCAACACTATCCAGGATGAAGCAATAAACAATTACGGGAGATTCGAAATTCCTTAAGAAAGGATGGCTTAATATCATCAGCCAGTATATAAGGTCAAGTAGAATTGACATCTAGTATTGAGTCTGTGAAAGACGAGTATTTGAGGGAGATTACACTTATGACATAATATTGCTGGTAGTATCTGAACGCCAGATTTATCAAGGAATCAGTCGAGGGTTGTTGTGAAGATTCGTGTCAATTTGGATTGCACTATCGACGAGCAAGATATTACCGCTACGGTATTGATTAATCATCGCGATTAATTATGCGATCACACCTGACGATATTAGTTAATAGACGAGATTAATTATATGAACATAGTTTACAATATTAATTAATCATCGAGATTAATTATAGGAACATACCTTATCATAATTACAGAATTCAATTATCTGAGTTATATGTATTGTCAATACTGTATCACACCACGATACGATTTGGTTGCTATTCATTTGGTAGGATCCGATATCATGATACATATTTGTTCCTTGTGCGTTTATGATCTTGATCGTTCACATACATACTTTGTTTGGGAATACGTATAAAACTATTCAATAAGGAACTATGGCTGTGTACCAAGTACTTACTGAAGTATTTGTTAATACTAGAAGTATAGTTACTTAGGTGGAAGCACCCCCGTAACACTCCTTGATTTACATGACGTACCATAAGCAATTATCAAAATCTCGACAATGTGCACCAGGTCTGGGCGGAGAGTTATGCAATTGGGTGCATGGATTAATGCAGCATGACGGCTGTCATTCATCTGGGTTTGTATTGCGCATTAACCGCTTTTTCTCTGACTCGTATGACATCACTAACTTCAATCTTGTTAGTAAATTTCGTCCCTAATTTGGGTTTTGCTTTCTCACTGAACCGTAACAGGCAGGATGATATCAAGTTTGTTGGTTGTCTATCAAGTTGATATGGAGTCCAGAACTTTCCCACGGCCTGTGCGACCGTTGGACACACACTGATGAATTATCATGTCTCACCTTTTGGTCACTAAAATTCAGAAAAAGCTGACACATAGCAAAATAGATACACAAATTGCTTTTCAAAGAGATATATCATCAAAATTAACTATGCAGCTATCTATTCCTCCAGCGACACTGGAGCCATCACCATTTCTTCGTCCGAATCAGATTTCTGTCTGGTTATAAGCTACAGATGCTATATGCAGGGTTAACAGCTTATGGGTTCGAGAGGCTTCGATTGCTTAATCTGTAATGAATTGGGTGCTGCGATGGGTGGGAGAGATGTTATGCCTTTATCTCACTGTTGTTTCTCTGATCCCAGCCTCATTTCACAACTTCCTGGTCGAGAAGTCCCTTGCGGCACTTGCGATTGTCTGGGGACCATATCAAGAGTCTGCATAAGCTCTCCAAATGTTGTCGGTGATGGTGTGGCTGCTGTCTTGTCTGTATGAGGCTTGCCAACTGCCGGAACCTTCAATTCGGCCATCCCATACTTCATATCTCGCTAATGGACGTAGTCAGCCACGTCCCCCTATCCCGGTTGTGTTAATTCATCAATGGTCATCTGCTTCTGCTGAATACTCTCTATGCGGTGCTGCACTATTTCGGAGATTGTGCCTATCACCCAGCCGGGTTCGTCATCATCACCAAGCTTGCCAAGCTCTGCATCTTCTCCATCGTCTTCCTCGTCTTCCCCATCCTCCTCATCATCTGAACTTACAAGATCCCTCAGACTGTCTCCAATAGCAGTCAACATCTCCTCAAATGTTTTTTCCGGCTTTCTGGTTGTCGATCCCGCCTTTTCAGCATTTCTCCTATCTTCCTGCTTTTGTATAATCCCTGTCTCTGCATCTTGAACTCGCTTTCTTGCCACAGTGGTCTCTCTATCCACATAATCCTCAATCCATTTCTCTTTCTCTTCTTTGCTTTAAAAGTGCATTTCTCGTCTTTTCTCAGCCAAAAGCATCTTTTTAGATGGTAAGCTGCGCAATGCTCCCAGTGCTCGGACGCTTTCTACCTCCGAGCCGCGCTTGCCTTCATTCGCTTGATGACGTCGTTATGTTGAGCATTTCGTCGATTTGCCGTATTCGCCCGCTCAAAGTGGCGAAAGGTTCTTTTCTGAGGCATTGACCATTGTATCTTGTGTTGACTTTGTTGTTGGGTGAGATGTTGGATGTTGCAAGATGTGGACCACATGGAGGCAAGCTGCATCTTTTATGTCAAGGTTGGTGCATTTGATCAACTTGAACAAAGCACAATCAGCATTTTGACTGTCACTTCATTGGGAATAGTAATCCTAACCATACAACATGACTTGATGGTTAGGGTGTGTTTCATGTAAGATCCCAGGAATGTCTTGGGATAAACATTACCAGACGTACTTTCCGTCGCAGAATTCCCTTTCTATATCTATTAAACTAGAGATTCCAGCTGTCATTCACCTTACTATGTCCTTGTAAGCAAACAAACAACATCGGACCGACTTACTGCAAAATGCAGGACCATTTGAATCCCGTGCTGCCTGCAGCTATATGCTGAGGGCTCCATCCTGAGTAGAAAGTGCAAGTTGGCTGTCACTCATTCTGTTTCAACTTGAAGCTAACTATATATTCCTCAGGACTTCCCACTTCTTTTCGTTATCATCTTCCTCACCTTCTCCACAACAGCAAGTCATGGCTCCAATTACACATCAGCCAGGTGAGGGTGGATCCCAATCGAGCCGAATGACAGGCGCTTCATCCAATTCACCACCTGCCAAGACACAGCAGCAACGCAAACACCAGTTAGTCCACTGCGACGTTGCCAATGCAGCCACCGAAAATATGACCTAGGATGAACATTTAAAAATGGCATCTGAAACCGGAAGTAGCAAGAATAAGAAGCAACATGCGATTGGATGTGAGTAGCTCCATACAGAGGTACACAGCCATCAACAAAGAATTTATTGTACAGCTGGTGTACCTAGAGAGCTCTGTGACCAATTTATCGCTACCTGTAATGGAAAACCTCCATCGTTGACCAAGGCTTTTGGCTGCACAGTCCGCAAAATCGAACATCATGATGTTGTCCACTCTGGGATTTTCACGCATGAATTTATTGATCAAGGTCCCCGAGAGTGGACAAAACAGGCTTTAAAGACCTTAGAGGAGGCTACGGAGTTGTATATGGTTGAGGTCACAGCAGAATCTCACTTTTAAAAGCAACTAATTTCTTGTAAGTTTTCAACATGTCAGCTAGTATGGCTAGGCAAGGAGGTCGGGTACAGCTAGAACAGTCCAACTTGCGCCTTGCCTTGAATATTGCCAAAATGGCCAAAGAAGGGTTTTCATGCGCCGCAATAGAGGAAACACAACAGCTTATCAAGAAGCCTCACACCGAAGTCCAAGAATCGAAGATGCAAGGAGTTGAGTTTCCAGGGTATAAAAATGTGAAGGCTGCGATAGAAAGACACCCGGCAATGGTCCAAGAAAATCAAACAGATGGCTGCCTTCCTTGCCAAAATGGTACAGCAAAGAATCCGCAGACACACTGGAGGCGCAAAGGCATGGGTGCACCTCCACCAGAACCGGCGCCACCTTCACCCACAATGCCTCCTGCACCACCTGGTGGTAATGAGGGAACTCCAAGTTCTGAAATCGAAGGTGTGCCACCCGGATATGTGTATATACATACTTCGCTTCCCAACTCTCAAATTTTCAATCTCGATGCATATGCCAAGGATTGCAAGCGCAATAAAGATTTTATTCCAGATTTGCTGACTGATGAAGCAACATCCACTGGTTAGTACACTAACCTCTGCATGGAAATGCAGCTGACATCCATTTTGCAGGCGAGAGCAGCCTATTAAGCCAACCTGACAGTGAAGACAAGCATTTATAGAAAGGAATGGGATTTTTGAGTATTATTATTATCTACAATTAGCAGACACTTTAAAGTATATTTTAAAGGATATATTTATATGGATTATTAAAGAACAATGTAGTGATAAAGGAGAAAGTAGATGAAAACGATAGAACGGCTGCCAAAACACCATTACTGATATTCTATGCCAAATTGAATTCTTGCATAATGCGGATACGCCCATTGCAAAATGAGCGTCAATGGAGCATCAATGATTCTTGGTCTTGCATCTTGGGTAATCTATGTGGCGCTTGTTCACAGACATCTGTAAACCATGAGTTGGCAGCCTATAGAGGCAGTGTAGGTGGACGACTCTGGTCATGTTACGGTGCCGCTCTGTTGCATTAGGTGTGGCTCTGTGGCATTGGTGGGGCTCTGCGGGAGACTCGCGTATTAGTCAGTTCTAGCGAGATGTCAGTTTGATCATGAATAACATTCACTTCTATACGTACGGAGAGGCTATTTGCCCACATTGGTAGCAACACTCCACGTCTGACAGCGTCACAACCAACAGAAGCTATCAAAACACAACGCATGATGGTGGATTCACTTTGTTTATCTTCGAACCAGTAGACTGCCGGCGGCTCAGCGGCATCGCAGGAGTCTTCCGACTTCGCGGCCCTTGCTGCTACACATGACACGCTCTACACGCACGACACACACGATCTCAGTTTTACCGACAAAATCGACAAAGCCGAGTCAATTAGGACTAGCAGCAGGTTTATGACCTCAACCACCGTGGGCTTCCAACCTACAGAACTTCGCACAACAGAATACATCACAACCCGAATGAACATCATCGATGACAGCCCTGGGGTCTTGTCTGACCAAGCAATCAACTGGATCAGGGCTACAGAGGACGTCCAATTGGAGATCATTGATGCGAACCTCTCCGAGAGCCTTGAACATGCCGAGGAATTCGCGAAGATTTGCGACCTCAACGAGAGCTTGGCCACGGAAGTCAGGGACTTGGAGGTAGTGTTAGCAACGGTTCCGTTTTCGGACCGTTTCTAATATAGCGGTTCCAACAAAACCCGGCCCCAGCCGGTTCAGTCCGGGTTTGTACCAAACGGTTCCCTCTATTAAGTCCATGAATATTCATCACATTATTTAGTGTTTGGTATATGAAATATGCAGCTTTGGACGGCGCATCTTTTGGCTGTCGCCTATTTTTGATATCTTCGAAACTCAGCAAGCTGCTTTGAAATTATTGCAATTTTCGCCCCAAAAACGAGGTTTTTGGGCTACTGCTTGCTGAGATTTGACGATATGGAAAATCGGAGACGGCCAAAAGATGCGCCGTACGAAGCTACATATTTTATGTACCAAACACTAAACTCTCTGATTAGTATTTGTAGCCATAATGCGATGGTGCGCTTAAAAAATCGTCGATTTTTGATGGGGTAAGGCCGTTGCCACGCAGACCTATAAAACCGGCCGGGTCCAAAACTGGAACCGTTGCTAACACTACTTGGAGGCGACTGAGCCCGTCCGAGACGGCCCGAGCAGGGAATTAGCAGCTGCTCAGCAGGAAATTGTGGAGTCGGAGGAAGAGCTTCAGATCTTCAAGACACGTCGATCTGCCAAGTTGGAGAGACGGCTCAACAAGTGCAAGTTGGAGCCGGAGACAACGGAGCAGACAGACATGGCACAGCTCCGGCTGGAGAAGGACATGCTGCTGCACCAAGTCAAAAATATCTTGTCACAGAAAAGCAGCGTGGAATCCGAATTGAGAGCGTTCGAATGCGTCATTCAACGACTGACAACTAACCAAGTACATGCGACTCTGACGCCGAACACCTCCCAGCCGCCTGCAGGTTTATTCGGGATCCGTGGCTCTTCTGAACCAACCTCAGGCCTATTCGCGATCCGTAGCTCCGCCGAGCCAACCCCTGGCTCGTCTGGAAGCCGTGGCTTCTCTGTCAGGTCATCTAACCTTCCGACGTATGAGGGCAAATGAACCTTGGACGATGTCACCACCTTCCTTTTTGCTTTGGAGCGACACTTCAAGAATGCAGCCTAGGCCATTGGATGCGTCGGCATGACAGGCTGGGGAGAGCAAGCAGTGCTACAATTGAAAGGCGACGCAGCAGTCTGGGCCATGCACCGCTTCCCCATGAGTGCGCCCATCCAATGGTCCACCTTTTGCACAGAGTAAACCTGCCAATCTCCAAGATATAATTAATTTTATTTCCTGCGAATTGCCCATTTTTGTTACTTAAGGGAGAGAGGAAGATCAGTAAATGGGAAACCCTCCCCCTAGATAATATAACATATTCTTTTTACTATTTAAGGTTCGTGTACACTTACTCTTTTAATAATATTGACTATTTAACAGACTTCTCTAACTTCCTAGGCTTACCTAGTTTACTCGATAACACCTTTAGGACTACCATAGGATTCCACAATACGTATGTTGATATTAGACCCATAAAGAAAAGAACGAGAAATCCTTCCGCTCGCTTAAAAAGTTGATAGTCAGCTCATTTTTTCGAAATTACACCGGGGAACTTATCGAAGTGCTCTACAATAACTGCTAATTCTTTCATAGAACTCACTTGATATTGAACTGCATCCTTTCCACGATTTATTACTTTACTTACTCCAAAAAATGATGCGATTTGTTCTAATAAAGCTCGATTCTTTTCATGCAAACTAATTATAAAACCTGTATAAAAAGGTAAATTAAAGTTCCCGGTCTCCGGTGAAGATAAAAGCTAATAGTTATTATACATAATTGTTCATCGCTGGATGGAATTTTAACCCTATCTAGCTACGCCAACGGCAGTTGTAATTCATTTGCTTGAGGAGCCCTTAACAGGACTTTTTTTTTACTCCTTATACTTAAGTAAAAGCCCTGGCGGCCGAAAATGTTTTTAAAAAAACAGCGAGCGACTGACTGGGGCTGCGGAGCCGGGGATATAGTTTAATTGGTAAAACTACAATTTTGCACATTGTATTTTCAGGTTCGAGTCCTGATTTCTCCACAGTACCATAGGCGTCAAATCCCTTCGCCTTTCGGTGATGTTCCAATGAAATATTTATCAAATTTTCATGCTTAATAAGTGTATAATGTAATGGAAGCAAACTCGCCTCATTCGAGTTTAGTCTTGGTTCAAGTTCAAGTATCCATATTGAGTTTATGTAGGTGCATAAGAGAGGCCTAGTCGGTAGCCCATGGCTATTTTGCTTCGGCCAAGGATAGACACTCTTCTAATAGTCTAAAAAAAACAGGTATTGGTAGCTTGTAATAACATTTACAAAATAAAAAAAAAATGACAAACAACAAAAACTTTTCGAAGGTGCGCGCGTGCCTACGTTTCAGCCACCCCCTGTTTTTTTATTAATAAAAAAACAGGCGGCCAAAACTTTTATTTGTAACAGGCTTCGCTGATGGTGAAGCTTGTTTACATATTACTTTTAAAAAACATTCGGGTTGTCAAACTGGTTGAACTGTACGAGAAGGGTTTTTGATTGGTATGCGTCAAAGAGATAAAGTGTTGTTGGAACAAATTAAATCATATTTTGGTGTAGGTGAAATATATAAACAAGGTAAAAACGCCTATCAGTCTCAAGTAAATTATCTCAAGGATTTAACGGCAGTAATTCTTCCCCATTTTCTTATGTACCCGTTAATTACACAAAAATGTGCGGATTTTGAGTTATTTAAACAACTTGTAGATTTAATGAATCAGCAAAAACATGTAACTTCCGAGGGTTTACAGAAGATTATAGACATTAAAGCTGGCGCGTTAGCGCGCTGGCTCCCAAAGGGTCGCCTCAATGAATAAAGGATTGTCAGATACACTCAAAGCAGCCTTTTCAAATACTAATCCAGTTCTAAGACCGATAGTTCAGTTTTCTGGTATTCTGGATCCTCATTGATTAGCGGGTTTTACCGAAAGTGAGGGCTTTATCCAAGTTAGTATTCGTATTCGTAAATCTAAACTTAGTAAAGCAGGATTTGAAGTAGCCTTACATTTTACTATTGGTCAACATTCACGTGATCTACCTTTATTGAATAGTTTTATTGATTCTTTAGGATGTGGAGGATTATGTAAAAGTGAAAACCCTAATATCTCTCCAGTCGCTACATACTCCAATGCTGAGCTTCAAAAGAGAGTTATTCTGGATGATAACAGAGGCAAGTGTGGAGTATAGAAATGAACTAATACTCTAACAGGAGCGTGCTACATTGGTAGTGCCCTTGATTTATCCAGAACATTTTGGCGCTGTAAAACAGCGGGCGGGCGTCCAGCTGCCTGGCGGCGACCGGACTGGATCATTTTAATATAAAAAAAAATTGCTTATTATAAAAGTAAATCTATTATTCTGCTATATTGAAAAATGGGCTTAAAGTCTTTAATTTAGATATTAGAGAGTATTGTGATAAAAAAAAAAATTAGCAGAGAGCAATAGTACCTAGATTTATTAAAACCAAAGTATAATATGTTGAAGACTGCTGGTTCATCTGTAGGATTTAAATATTCGGAGGCAACAAAAGCACAAATGAGTATAAATAATACAGCCCGGCGGCCGAAACAGTTTTTTTGCACAAGCAAAATTAACAAGACCATATTTTAAAATCCAGACGGTGGAGCCCTTAATATGTTAATCAACTGATTAAAATATAAACCAAATGTCTCTGGGACTCCGGCCTAGCAAGATTCTTTCCTATAAAGGTTAAACTTTCTAGCCCTTGCGGAGCGGACTACGCCGCCCGTCCCCTTAACGTAGGCACGTGCGACGTGCGCCTACGTTTCGTTTTATGCGGAATTCACCCCAGGGCAGAAACTTTTTTTTTTTTTAACTGAGCCTAAAGAAAGGAGAATGTGTCACAGAGTGTAACGAGCGTTTCCGTCGCCGTCGTTCAAAAATGGACCTGCACCAGCCTATGCCAGCCGAAATGTCAGCCGACACTTATGGATATAGGATCGAAAAGAGCAACCAGGGAGTTTATAATGACTTGGTTCATTATATTGGCATGCGCGATAGGACTCCAATCCTCAAACCGCGCATGGAACACCTCGCTGCACTGGACACGTCTCTCAACAAGTCTCAATCTGGAAGTGGCCCCAACACTACCACAACTACGAAAGCTTCAGCTAGGAAGATTGACTCCAAGAAAGGTGGTACAACTGGCACAGTTGGCCCAGCCAAAGACGATGGCTTGATCTGCTATAACAGTGGCCAGGTGGGTCATATCTCTTGCAATTGCCCAAACTGCGAGTTGATGAAGAAGCTACTCGAACAAGCTTTGGTCGGCAAAGATGCCCCAAAAGCCAAGTCTGGACGCCCCCGTAGAGATATACAACTGGGAGGTGCACTAACCGGTTGAAAGGAGAGTGGGCGGCTTGAAGAGGAAAAGGAGTCTAAGCAGGAGACGGACAGTGAGGCAGAGAGCGAGTTGGAGAGTCTCTCAGACTCGGACTCTGAAGCGGGAAAAGGCAAAGGAGGTCAGTAGCTGCGGCTGTACCTCCCATAAAAACACCATCATGTATGGTATCATCAAATGAAAAGGGTGCCAAATTGGTGCCAGATGGTCAATTCACGTTTTTCACCCATTACCGCCACTTGAAAGTTAGTAAACTAGATGACTCAGTGGTCGACCTGCTAATGTTTAATGGGAAAATATGATACCAAACGAAAGGAGGATGGTGGAGCAGCAAAAAGGCAATGGTAGTGAAGGATGATGGTGCGTCAGAGAACTATGTGGGGCGGAAGTCCATTGAGGAACTAAAACGCCAAGGGGCTGCCCTGCAGGCAAAGGAGGCCGGATGGATCATTGTGGAGAGGCCCAATAACTTGGCAGAGGATGGCATCGAGAAACGCCAAAGAGTCAAATTGAATCTACGACTCAGTGCGTCATATGTCTATGAGGCCGAATTTGCGAGCTACAACGTCAAGGGCTTTGAGATTGTGCTAGGCAAATGATGGATGTGTGATATCAACTGACGATATCAAATCGACCATGACAGCAATGAAATGTGGATTGCCGATAACCTCTGGCAGGAAAGAGAGGATGGCCGGGTACATTACTTGCCTGGACTACGCCCCTTGGACGTCGATGAAGGAATAGTGGAACAGGACAAATTGTTGGGCATAAACATTATACAGAAGGCAGAACTTAAAAACGTGTCTGCCCGCTTGTTGAGATGGGCCTTCTTGATCAAAGTACACCACCGCGGCAATGGTGGTACACTTCAGACAGACGAACCGCCGGCTGTGTTTCAGAAGATGTTGGCAGAATTCCAGGGCCTCTTCGGTGAGCCAGCATTTGCAAATTCGCAGAATGGAAGGCAGGCCGATTTCGAAATCAAATCGGACCCAATTGGCAAAATAATGTTCCGCTCACCATACCGCATCTCCCCGCGGGAAGAAGCAGAGATTCGGAGGCAGATAGAGAAGGTGATTCGCTGCAGTCGGATTCAGCCCTCTCGAACATCGGCAAAAGTGCAAATCGACTATAGACTGCGCTACGCTCAGCTCATGGCAAGCTTCCCGTGGACCCCTGCGTGATGTGCATCCCATGGCCATCCATAGTCGGTCCATAAATATCTGCGCATGGGCCTATGGATGCATTTACGACCGGCGGGTCTATGAGTGGACTACCATCAGACTGATCTTGTCCTGTGCATGCCCGAAGGCTCTATGCATTGGTAGAACGGATACCCGGATATCAGGTGGACGTACCGAGCCCTCTATGTTCCAGTATGACTACTTGTATTCGGCCGCTATGTGTATAGAGAACGCTGCAGTGCCGCTAGATGGAAGGTGGATATCCTATGATTGCACAATAAGTGCGCGGCAACTACAAGTCGAGCCCACGCTGAATCTATAGGATTAGATTATTCTGCCGGAAGAAGGAGGGATATTTTGCGATAGCACAATGGGCATGCGGCAACTACAAGTTGAGTCCACACTGAAGCTATGAATGGTCTAAATGGGCATCATATGCTGCTATCGGTATATTCACCGAATTTCCGCATGAACTATGGCACAATGGTCAATGGAGTTCTAGTGGAGCTATGGCACAATTTCCAGTGGAGCTATGGCACGATGATCATACAGTTGGGGTGGTCTACGAGGGTTGTGGTACAATTTCCAGTGGAGCTATGCTACGATGATCACAGATTTGCAGTAGTCTACGAGAGCTATGGCACAATGATCATACACTTCCAGTAGCTGGATGGGAGCTACTGCATGATACAATTCACACTACAATATCAGCTTTCACTAACGAATACAATACTTTTAGCAGCACCTCTAGTCCATCAGCCAAACCGTAACTGCACACTGCAAACTTAATTCCATTCCTTAGCCAAACCATAACTCCACACTGCAAAACTATATTCCATTCCTTAGCCAAACCATAACTCCACACTGCAAAACTAGATTCCATTCCGTAGCTAAACCTACGGACACCGTCCTCTCAAACCTTACCCGCAATACTACCCCAGGTTCCCTGCATTCCACTCTAAACTAGTTAGCATGGGGCACATCAGCAAAAAGTGGAAAAGGTATTCTGAGCATTCTGAGCATTTTGAAGGTTTTTGAAAGTCAAGTTTGCATTTGGTCGATTTTGTCGGGTCCACTGGTTATACGAATTATACTCAGTTATATTGCATCCACAATTTGACGGGATTTTCAAACTTGGTATAGTGTTCCAAAATAGGTATAGCCTAGTTGGATACATTTTTCAATTGATTAAAGTCAGCTACTTTTATTTTTGAA
>Ga0307515_10006754_pt1 | contig 22839 bp, 36 predicted proteins | sample 17_EM_MG_FD_194513 | JGI IMG/M metagenome (GOLD analysis project Ga0307515, IMG submission 194513) | Populus trichocarpa ectomycorrhiza microbial communities from riparian zone in the Pacific Northwest, United States - 17_EM | ecosystem: Host-associated > Plants > Roots > Unclassified | place... | reverse complement strand
TGTGAACAAGCACTGGGCCAAACACGCTTTCCGGTTCGAAGATCTCACGTCTCCCATTACCAGAATCCACTTCGTGTCTCACCCTGGGTTCGAGGGCACGGAAGAACACCCCATCGAATCACCGACCAACCACTGGACCCTGTCTCTCACCATAGTCTCCGACACTCGAACGGTTCGCGTCGAGTCGATCCCGGAAAATCTGGCGTACTGCTCATCGGAAGCGAAAACGCTCCTGTCACTGGAGATTCGTCTCTTCTCGCCTCGGGAGGTGTTTCCTCGGGGACGACGGTAGAGGGTTTCCTCGATGTGGTTATCAACGAAACCGCGACTATTACACCTTCGCGCCGGTCGGCGAGGGGTGCCAGTATTGGCTCTCTGTGCTCTCCAAGGACCTCGTGGAAGAAAACATCATCAGCGAGGAGTTGTCCGATACGGCCATCGACACTATGAGCAAGTATCGGCTGGTGGCTCAAGGGACATTTCACGGGTGACCACCGTTTGCCCATGTGAGTGCGCACGTTCGCCGCCCCGCCCACCTTGCTGACAATTCTAACCGTCAACTCCACAAGAATCGCCGGTATCTCCACAATCTCGTGCACGTTATCTCGGTGTCCGATATCTCGATCAACCCAGATGTCCTTGACCCTTCTTGTAACCACGTCATTTGAATCACCCCAGCCGTCACTGTCGCAAGAAGGCGTGATGATGGGTCGTAAAGGGCGCACATCACGAACTAGATACGTAAGATACACAAGCCCAAACGCTTCTCCGTCGTCATCACGATAAACAATGTGGAGGGTCACAAAATAGCAGCCGGTATTCTACGACGGGTATGGGTATCCACACAATCCGCTCAAAAGATCGTCGCCAACGCATCGCTGTCTCCATACCCAGCCTCCATAGACGTGAGCGCCTTCACACCCGGTCCATTCTTTCCGAACGTAAATCCAACCCAGACTCCTCTTCCGAATTGGTCCTCCTTTTCCTTGACCCTCTCCACATTCTTCTGCTTCTCCTTGACCTCTGCGTACTTGGCCATGTCCTCTGGAGAGGTGAAGTCGTCGTAGTAGCCCGTGTCAATTTCCGAATCGAGAGCGGGGACGAAAGGTGCCTTGATAGCGCGCAGGTCCTTCCACTTCACGCCTTTAAAGAAAGGGTGGGATGAGACCTGGTTGAGCCCGGAGAAGCGGACGCTGGCGTGGGCGATCAACCTGTCGGAAATGCAGAAAGTATTAGTGGATCAGCCGAAAGGAAGGAAGCAATAGTGTGGACCTCGTAATGGCGTCCCAAGCGATATCTGTGAGATTGAAAATCAAATCCTCAGGTCTATCGTACTCTGGCCGCCTCAGCACCTTCGTCCAGTTCTTGAGATTCGTCCAGGTCTCCTCAGGGGTGATTCCGCTAAACGGAGGGAAACCAGCCAAGAACTCGAACAGAATACATCCCAGACTCCAGTAATCGACCGAGTAGGAGTACGGCTTCGCTCGTAATACCTCGGGTGCCATGTAGTCAGGAGATCCAACGATTGAGTCGGCATAACGGGGATCGGCGTTCCGGATGGATCGGTAGATGGACCTCCTCTCGAGAGTGGAACGATGGATGATTTCGTTATCTTTGACTTTGTCAAGCTAAGAGGACGATCAGTCTTCTCTCCAATATTCCAAGCAATACGAACGAATTTACCCTGTGTTTCAATGACTCTATCCGCTGTGGGTTGAGAGCGCCGGTGGCAAGGCCGAAGTCGGTAAGTTTAACGTGCCCTGTTCCGTCAACGAGAAAGTTCTTGGAGGACCTTAGCCAATCGACCTGACATCAAGCAAGAACATCTTACTTCGGGCTTAAGATCACGGTGGATATATCCAAGTTTGTGGAGCTCGTTGACTCCAGCAAACATTTCGCTGATGTAAAACCTTGCGTGTTCCTCTTTCAAGACCCCAGAGTTATTGAGTAGTGTCCGGAAGTCACCCCCAGGCACGTACTCCATGGCGAGATAGACATGTTGAGGATCCTGGAAAGCGTATAGCAGGCGAACCAGCCACGGTGTCTTGGTGGCAGTCAGGATATCCCGTTCAACAAGAACGTGCCGAATCTATACCACGATCGTGAACAAAGCGGAAGTTGATCCAACTGACCCGTACGAACCTCGTCCATCTTGAACAACGTACGCTTGCGCATCTTCTTCAACGCACAGACTTCCCCGGTTTCCTGTTTTCGAGCGAGATAGACCTCTCCATAACCTCCCTGCCCTACCTGAGCGATGATGTGGAACTGTTCTACTCTCAGCTTAGTCCTTCTTCGCCGCAACAACACTCGTTCACGTCCACAGTATGACTTGAATTCCTTGGCACGCTCGGTTGGGGATAGATTTCGTGAAGCGGTATCCACGTCAAACTTTGATCTGCGTTCCTTCCTTGACGCAATGTAACCCAAGAGTTGGAAATAATAGTCGAGGAAATCTACGGGCCATCTCAACAATCAGCGATCAAAACCTGGGGAAGGTGGGGCGCGGGAGAAGCTTTCACAAGGAAAACGCACATAATTGAGCGACGGTGGATTTGCGTTTAACCTCTGGATTGTCCACTAATTCCCTCTCCCACACCTTGAGGGGTCCGACCTTGAGGGTGGTGTTGCCCTTGGCGGTGTCCATCGCGATGTCATTGCTGACGGTGTAACCCCTTGCGGTGTCCATGCGAACATCGGGAAGCCCTCCTATTGTCCCCTTGGCGGTTTCCATATGTATATCGTTGTATCGGTAGTAGTCCTGGTCGCCTCTAGTCTCTGGCAATCCAGAAATGTCTTGTCGTGGGGCCATAGCGAAGCAACCTACGGTCACCGTAAACCAAGCACTGGCTGAGGTCTGAGGAGAGGCCAAGAATGGGGGAAGAGTGAGCCGAGTGTGCTGTCGTGGCAGAGGGGGTATAGGCTCGGACCAGCTCAGGGATCGAGGGGGAATCTTTAGTAGTTATCCGATCAGTTTCATGCCGTGCCGAGTTCAACGTCGCACGTGACTTTCCGCCTGCATCTCCCCAAGTCCCTCATCCGCTATCCTTGCGATAATGACCACCGCATCCTACAGACCGCGTATCGACCTCACCGCTGCTCTTGCGGCTCAACACCCTCAGATAGACCTGAGGTTGGATGAATACGAACGCTCTACGCGTTCGTTCATGAACGTGGTCGCGAACTACACCAAGAAGACGACCACGTCGGTCGTAGAGAAGACAGACGCATACAACGCAGATAAAGCTCGCCTGGCCGAGAAGCTTCAGAACACAAAGACTGAGATCAACCAATGCAAAGAGGCGGAGATCGAGCTTGTGGAAGGTAAGCTTCCTTCCTGTGGGTCCTTGCTGTGATCCTCAATGCCGGGTTCTCCAGTCTTGCAACAGGAGCAGGAAGAACGGAAAGAAATGGAGTCTGCCGTGAATGCACTGAAGCGGCGGCTTGCTTCCATCAAAGAGAAGTGTGCATCTGTGGATGCGGAAATTGAACAGTATAGATCCACGGTCGCCACACTGGAACGAGGTAAGCGGCTACTATGCGCGCGTCACAATCCACCGGTTTACAAAGCTACAAGAGAAGGAACGTGAGGAGAACCTCCTACATAGTCGCGCCCAGGAAGTGCATTATAAACTTCGAGCGTGCGAGGAGATGCTGCATGGTGTCATTGAAGGCATCGCAGAAGATCAGATCCTCGTTCGGTTCACCCACATTGATCCATCAGACTTGGATCGTGAGTTCAGTCTCGTCATTGACGTCTCGAACAAGATATACAAAGGTATGTTCGTCGGAGACAGCGCTTACACGGCAACTGACGCATCCTCAGTTCCAACAAGTACACCTTTCTTACCGACTCTCCCCATCCTGGTCGACGAACTTAACCGGACAAGAGACCTCTATAACTTTATCAAACAGGTCTGGGAAGCCTTTGATGAACTTACAAAACAACAATGACAGACATGTTCCTTCCTTTTGCCTTCCGTGTACGATCAGTTTTGGACAGTGTCATGGGGAATCGTAAACCGGTGTAATACATAAATATCTCCAGGAAACTAGCTCGTGTGTATCATCAAGCACCATCGTTGCCTGCAAAGGTGTGAGAGATAGCACGGAGGGTAACCACAGAGGGCACATACCCGATTCTTGGGTCCACTCGTCATGCTTTTTAATGTCAGCCTGTGTAACAGTGGGTCGGACGCTAGCCAAACTCTTGACAAAATCGGCCATTCGCAAAGGCGGTTCGTGAAGCTCGTCACCCTCAACCTCGGCCCACGTCTTCTCGACGGCGGCGGGGTCACCAGGGGAACAAGGCGTCCACTTCACCTTCCCACCGTCTGACTGGACCTCCTTGAAGTGGGTAGCTGACATGACTTTGCGAACGGGTTGCATGAGAGCGTCTCGGACGATAACCGCGATATCGGAACCGGTGTACCTTCAAAACATGAGACATGAGGGAGATCATGGTGTCAGAATGGCGTTACCCTTCCGTCTGCTCGGCCAAATCCCGGTAGTCCTGCTGTGTCAACTCGCAGGGGGTATTGCCGACGTGAAGTTCAAACATTCGTTTCCGTGCATCGACACCGGGAAGCGGGATATAGATACGTTTCTCAAACCTGGAGGTGGAGAAATTCAGCGCACAAACCGCAGATTTTCTTCACCTCCTCCTTACCTTCGCTTAATAGCGTTATCCAAAGCCCACGGAATGTTCGTGGCTCCAAGGACGAGCACACCAGTATCGTCGTGACCAACACCATTCATCTGAACCAAGAACTCCGTCTTGATACGTCTCGAACCCTCGGACTCGCCCTCGTTACGAGTCCCGGCAAGAGAGTCGACTTCGTCAATGAAGATGATAGCTGGTTTGCTCTCTCTCGCCATCTCGAATAGTTGTCGTACGAGTCTGAGATAAGGATGTCATTGGTTTCAATCGGTGAAATGGGAAAACAGAGACACTCACCGTTCTGAATCACCTTGCCACTTGCTGACTAAGTCCGAAGAACTTACACTAAAGAAGGTACCCTTCGCTTCGGTCGCAACGGCTTTGGCGAGATAAGACTTTCCGGTTCCCGGGGGACCGTATAACAAGATACCCCTCCACGGTGTCCGCTTGCCAGTAAAGAGATGTGGAAACTTTATAGGAAGAATGACGGCCTCCTTCAGCGATTCCTTGGCGACCTCCAAACCGGCAACATCGTCCCATTTAACATCAGGTTTGTCCGCGACGATCGCGTTGGCCAGACCAGCACGAAGCTTTTTGACTTCTGGGTCATGTTCATCATCATCACCCTTCCTACAAAAATTAACGGAGGGTATACGGGGATCGCAGACTGAGCGCTCACTTTTTTCCCGCTGCGCCGGAGCCACCATTAACCACCCCGTTCGCCCCAACAGCACTCTTCTTTGACTTCTCCCCCGCCGTTAAATGCTGCTTCAAAGTCTCTGCCCTCGTCAGATACTCGTTGATCTTTGACCGAATCAGCTGCTTGGATTTGTCGTTCTTCTCATCTGGATGATCGGCATTGGGGCGGGGATCGGGGATGAAAGTGAGACGACGAATCGTCCACGGAGAGTCAAAGGCAAAAAATCATCAGCGTTTCGGATCGGAACCTTGCGAGGAATATGGGGAGTGTGAATGGGAGGACGTTACATTTGAGAGCGAGCATGAAGTAGTCCAGAGAGTTCTGGTATTGCCTGTATGCTTCCGCATAGTTCTGTTTTACATCTTCGTCGATGGCTCGCTGCACAATTTCGACAGCGCGCTATCGAAAGCCAGAGGTATCCAGGAGTCAGTCCTAGTGGCGGACAGGGTCATAGTGTAGCGTGCACGCACATCCAAGTTGTTAGACATTGGGTCACTGGAGGATAGTTGAGAAGAGGCGCTGATTGACGGATCGACTCGCAGCCAATCCCCTCGGACTTTCACTTCAGGCGCATTATTTATTTCTACGTGTACATGTCCAGGGCGGCAGTTCGACCTCACAGACGGATCCAGATAACCGATACGAGACACTGCGGAAACAGGATTGAACCATGGAACAAAAGTAGACTATCGGACTGTAAATGCAGGACTGGAAGACAGGGTCCCGCTGCATCTACATATGCAAAAAGGGGAGAAAGAAAAGAAGTACGGAGCTCAGGAATACGCTGGTGAGAAGTAAGAAATGAACAGAAACATAGAGCATAATCAGTGTTTACACCGTACGAAAGCGCTAGCTAGCGTGAGACCCGATAATGGACCTGACGTTGACATGGACGTGCTTGGGTTTCTCCGTGACATGACAGATTTCGATGCTTTTTATCCACGGATGAGCCATGATTTGTTCTGTCGTCCACCTTGACTTAGGGTTGGGCTCCAACATGGCGCGAATCAAAGGTCGGCATTGTTTGGGTGAGAGGTTGGCAATCGTAGGTGGGGTTGCCGCAGTGGCTGCGTTGGTAGAGTTGCAGGCGTTGGCGTAGGCGGCGTACAAGGATTCGGACATCTGTGCGACTCGCCACGGCATCTCTTGGAAGTGGAGACAATAATAGACGATGCCGCAAGCCCAAATGTCGACCAAACGTGCGTCGTAGGCTGTTCACGCACAACCGACGGATTAAAAAGGTGCCTTTATGAAAAGGCGACGCCCTGCTTACGCTTTCCCAAGAACTGCTCAGGAGCTATGTACGGCTCGCTTCCGCACAAGCCAGTGGACATGTGTACCGTGCTCTCCCAGGGCAACCTGTATACTGTGGAGGCTCCGTAGTCCCCGATCTGGGAAGGTGGGTTAACAAAAAACTACGTCGCAAGTGTGTCCGAGATCAAGTACCTTGAGATGACCCTTGAGATCGAAGAAGAGGTTCTCCGGCTTGATATCGCGATGCGCGACCCCTTGACTATGTAAATAGGTCACCCCCGTCAGCAGTTGCTTGAAGCAACACTCGACTTCGCTCGGTGACATGCGGCCCCTTTTGATCGCGGCATATAAATCGCCTCCTGGGCAGAACTCCATCACCTCGCACCACCGTTTACTCTCGTCCTGGACCAGATCGACCGTCTCGACGATGTTCACATGGTGGAGTGTCGACGAGATACAGAACTCTGCGGTAAGTTTCTTGATGTATTCTTTCTCAGTTTCGTTTCTCCTTCGTTTGCGGAATTCCTGCAAGGCAAGTCAAAAGGGCTGTTCTTAACTGCTAGGACAATGTCAAGAGTTACTTACCTTGACAGCGTAGATCTTCTCCTCGCTCCGATCCCATTTGTGCACCAAACGAACGACGGAAGTAGCGCCCTTGCCAATTGCAGCGTTCTCGCAGACACCGTACTTCTTCAAAAGGCTGGCAGTACTATCAGCCACTGACTTGGCGCCTCCGTCCGATTCAGACTTCTTGCTGCTCCCAGTCGAGCGCACCGAAGATCGTCTGCCCAGTTTGGGAGCCGTGCCGAGCAAATCTTTAAGAGTGAACTTTGGGGCCGAGTCGGAGTGGACCGAGGACGGGCCTTTACTGCGAGGCGTGGATGACGACGGCTCAACACCAGCGGGTTGCGGAGTGACGGGGGCGTGTTTCTTCGGCGACAATAAGCCGCTGAACTTTCCTGCGTTGAAACTGGGAGCCCTGCTGCTAGGTCGGCTAGGAGCCCTACTGGACGGCGGACTCCAACTCTCATGGTCCGAGGACGACAGCGATGTGGTCGAAGGAGAGCTATGGAGCTGGCCCGGAACATCCTTGGCGCATGCGCCGACCACGATCTGGGGCTCTTTGGGATGGGACGCGGCCTCTCTAGCAGGAAGAGGGATGTTTGAGCGCTCGTGCTGGTGCTTGGTGGTACCGTTGGTGGCGGGAGATTGTGGGCTCATGTGGGATCCGTTGAGTGGACGGGAGGCTTTGATGGTGGCAGACCGCGGAGGTTTGTCTGAACCGTCAGGACCCTCACCCTCGGCCTGGGAAGTTTCTGTTTCATTCGAATCCGGCTGCGTCATGGGCAGGTGATAGATGGGCGAGCAAAAAACGGTGTGAAATCTTCGGAGCGGTGGACCACAGAAGCGATTGAATGTCACTTGTGTGGTTTAGATGATCATGACGCTCCTTACACGAAAAGACGAGGCGAGATTGAGGAAAAACAGAAATAGAAGGAAAGGGGAGTGCGGGAAGAGGAGGACGAGGGGAATGAGGTGTCTGACTGAGATTTCGCAGGAGGCAGCCCAGATTAAATTCGGTCTTGCCGATGACTAAGCGCGCCGGTAATCCTCCTGGGAAAATAAAATTATTTTTATTTATCCGGGATGCCTCCGGCCGACTCGGTCCGGTTTCCTTGACTCATCGGCATCCTCCGGCCAGCTGTATAGCAGCACCTTTCGAACTCAGCCACAGTCCTCCCCTCGATACCCAAAGATCGCCCACCCGCCGCCGAACTCCTCCAAGCCATGGTCAACCTCCGTTCTCAAAAGCGGCTCGCCGCCTCCGTCGCCAACGTCGGTCAACGCAAGATCTGGCTCGACCCCAACGAACAAGCAGAAATCGGTAACGCAAACTCGCGTTCGCATGTCAAGAAGCTCATCAAGGATGGGAATATCATTATCAAGCCCACCGTCATCCATTCAAGGGCTCGTACTCGTGATCTCATCGCCGCCAAGAGGAAGGGAAGGCATACAGGTGTGGGTAAGAGGAAGGGTACCGCTGAGGCTAGGATGCCTACCAAGGTTCAGTGGATGAGGAGGCAACGGGTTCTTCGCCGTTTGTTGAGGAAATACCGTGAAGGAGGAAAGATCGACAAGCACCTGTGCGTATTTTCTTTTACTGGTCTATTTTCCCTCGTCGTCTGACTGCGAGACGAAAGGTACCACTCTCTGTACCAAAAATCCAAGGGTAACGTCTTTAAAAACAAGCGTGTGTTGATGGAGTACATCCACAAGGCCAAGGCCGAGAAGTCGCGCACGAAGGTCCTCAACGACCAGATGGAGGCCCGCCGTACGAAGAACAAGGTACCGTACCTTCCGAATCTTGGTGATCGAGAGGCTGATTCACCGTCCCCTTTTAGGCTGCCCGAGAACGTCGTGCCCAGAGAATTGCCGAGAAGAGGCAAGCGTTCCTGGTGGCGGAAGACGCACCCGCAAAGGAGTAAATATCCTTCATACGACCCACGCTCACATGTCTTCGTTACTGTTGTACGCTATGCATCGCATGCTCTCCGCCAACCCCCGTACCTGCGCATTTTACCGCCTCTCTAGTCTCTGGATATCAATTCGATCGTATGATCTCCAAGTCCACAAAAATCTGAGTCACGATACCTTCAGGATGTGAACACGAGGTTCTAGGCTTATCGTCATTTCTCCTTTATCTCATCTGGGGCCATCCTTACGCCGGATATCATCACCGGTGGACTTGCACTAACCCACAGCGTAGGATCCTTCGGGCCTATGCCAGGTTTGGGACACAATACGTATGAAACCCCATCAGCGTTCCGGGTACGATTCGCCTGAAGGCGATCGAGAGCTACGGTTTCTCATACGGTTCTGTATCTCCTCCTTTGCTGTTGGCTCGAGCGTTGAGGACGATTTCACGTGAGCCGGTCGGTCCCCTGGCGAACTCCGGCCGTCCGGTCATTGATATTTGATGGACACTGGACACTTCGACCAAACAGCGAACAAAGGCGGGGGCGTCCCGACACGGTCCTCCCCACCCTGGGACTGATAGGTCCTTTTAGGCTGTTGATCAACTATCATCAAAGAAGCAGTTGTTTGTCCGGTCCCGTCTTATCTCGCCACCCGGTTACTTGGGAGAAAACGATGTTTTTTTCGTGATGATCATCGCGCGACCGTGTGCATGGCGACTGTTTATGCCGTTGTGGCCAACCGCGACGAGCTCGCCTCGAACAAACACGACGACAAAGAAACATCATGCATCACCTCGGGGCCACCGGCAATAACAATAGTTGGCGAAATGGTAAGACGGAATGCTTTCGCCCCGTAAATTTTCACCCCACAGTTAGATGGGATTACCGGAAGAGCCAATGACGACAGTGAACCTTCATATTGTAAGTACGTCCCATGGGGGTAAGTCATCACCCCAGCGCGCCGTCATAGAACCAGCTCACAACAACACGTGTGGTAATATCAAACATGCTTTCTTAACCCCACGTTCTTTCGCGACCCGTTCGACCATTTCCCGGGTAACCACAATCACATCTGGACCGTCAACCTCACGACCGTTCTTTCCGCGCATCCTCAGGAGACCACATTCATTCATAGCGAACGCTGCGTCTTCAACCCTGAGATTCGTGGCGCGGGCTAGATCTGCCAGCGTGCATTTCACGACGACGTGGGTCGTTGCGCTGCCGTCCAGGTTTTGGGTTGTCGTGAAGGTCCTCAGTGTCTTAAACAAGGGATCTACGGTGAAGTTCAGAATTGTTAGAACAGGAGAGAAGTAGAACACCGACCGTCCATTACAGAGTCAGGCGCCGTCGGTAAATCCAGGTCAATGTCAATTTCGCCATCCCACCCCTTAACGCTCTTTCTCCGTTTTCTCTTCTGACCGGGAGAAACTGCCAGGAATTCCATCGGCGAAGCCGGAAGAACCTCTTTAGTACCCGCGCTAATCCTGGTCACGTCGAAGCCGTTGCTCTCCGTTTGTGCCAGGTTGGGAGGTAAGACGGACAGAAGCCGCCTATGTGATTCTATTGTCAGTCTGGAGGAGACGCTATGGTGTGTAAACGCAGCTCGCCTCAGAAAGCGGATAATGGTTGCAACCCAGTATGCTAGATAACTCCGGAGCCCTAAATCGGATAGGGGCCGCTCCGGTGTTCCGACCTTGCCGGCGCGTCTGCAGAGCTCGTAGCCTGTGGGAATCAAACCCCGTTAAGCCAGGGAACGGGTTGGGGCAGCAGGCAAACAGTGGGGATCTGAAACGTACTAAACTCAATCATCAGCATCCCATAACCCTTCCTCTGGTAAGGAGGTAAGACCACGATGCACGCTAGGTTATAATCGTCGTATGAAAACTTTTCCTGCGTGCGAGGGGATTCCGATTCAATCATGATCATTTATCGCCAAAGGTCGCCTGCGTACGATCGACGAACGGCGAATCTAGCGCACCTTAGAAAAGAAGCCCAGGACGTGGTCACGTTGCGAGTCGGCATCGGTCAACAGGTAGAAGAGGACTGTGGCGTTCCAGATCGGATAAGCTAGTTGAGGAGGCAGGTTGGAGAGGATCTGAACCTACAGTTATCCGTATCAAAGAACAGGGTCTTGATGTCGATAAAAAGCTTTCCAAACAACGAAAGATTCTGGCAATACAACTGGACGTTTTTCAGTTACATCGTTCAACATCACAATAAAAAACGAAGTGCCTTGTCCTTCGCGCCGTCAACTTCCCATATTGTGTGAGCTCCGCGTTGGTAAACTTTCTTTCCTGGAGGGTGTCTGCGACTGCACTTCTTCTATGTGTGACAGTGGTATTACAATTCAATCTCGAAAGGGCCTAGCGGAGGAACGTTCTGGTACGCACAGTGTGGACTTCCCACAGGGTTCCATCTGCCATGTACTTGAAGCATCGATCGCATACCCAAAGCACTGACTGCTCGAGTTTTGAGTGGTTCCTGTTTAGACCGCCTGCGAGGAGATCGGAAGTCCGCCCGTGGGCTCGTATGGTAGCCCGCGCAACTCCATGCACCTTTTGGCTCGGTTCAGCAGGTGTGGATGCATCACGAGGTGCGGAAGATGAAGCGGCGTCATTAGATTCCGACTCTGTTACAGGGTACGGCGAGAAGTACCTGAATACAATATTCGAATTAGAAGATCCCCCAGATGAACAGATTGAACCCAGGGAGCAGGACGTAAGCGAGCACGCACCAAGTCTTGATCTGCCACTGTCCAAAGACGACCTTGTCGAAGTTTCGCTTCGAAAACAGCTTTCGATGCTGTTGGATGTCGTACTCCTCTTCAGTCAGCTCGCGCAGTTGGGTAGACTGTGTTCCAGCGCTATTAGAGATCTCCTCCGTATGTGTTCCCGGTTGGGTGTTTGCGCTGTTGGAGACGCGTCGTGTGCTGGAAGAGGGTTGAGTAGCCTCGGAGCCGCGCTTCCGTTTGCGCGTTTGTACCCCGTTGGTAGAAGACGATGGGGGACCCATAACGGTGGTTCCTGCCTCGTGTTCGGTAGCAGGCCGGATGAGCTCCTCCGATACCCATTCGTCTAGCCGTTTGTCGGTGTTTAGATAGTGCACGTAGGCGTGGCCGGATTCATCACTCTCGATTACATGGGCGAATTCTGATAACGTCCAAGGGTCCGTTAGACCGAGCGGTCCTTCCAAGAGCTTGGAATACGTACGGTCTACGCCATTCTTCTTGACAACGAAGATAGGGAGTCGAGTTTCGGTGAACGTAGCGGATGCGGTCATGTCCGTCGAGAGGCAACCAAGTGCGGCTGTGAGTCAGCCAAGACAACTTTTGTGATACTGGTACAATGTAGGGGCGGAATACGACGAGGAACTAATGGTGGGATGTATCCCAGGGTTTAAACTAAATTTAAAACCGATTCCGCTTCCTCTGTTGTAATGGACGCGCTGACGAGTCTGGCGCCCTACAGGAAGAAACATTAAGTCCACCATTCGGAGAACAGCTCACCAGCATCACGACTTACTTTCGATTCTTTCCCTTTCCTTCCATCGGGTCATCGATATCCATCGCATCCCTGTCCTTATCCGCCCGTGGACCCGTAGGGGGCGAAAACGACATCTTGGTCGCATCACGTTTACCCAACTTGGCCTCTCGTTGCTTGTCCAGCACCTGTTTCAGCGTCGAGTTGAGTTCTTTGTCGTATGTCACTTGTTTGGCGTTCTTCATCTCGGCCCGAGATGATAGTTGGACAAGTTTGGTATCAAGGGCGGATAGGACCGACGAAGTGGTGTTCGCCCTGTACTGGGTAAATATTCCGTCGTCCGTTGTTCTGGAAAGAACTCACCACGCCTGAAGGGCAGCCAAAACGCCTTCAACCTTCCCAGGAGCTAGATCTCGTCCCATCGTGTACTCCACTTCGAATTGCTGCTCCTTTTGGTCGAGTTTGCCTCGAATAACGTCCAAGTAGATCGCGTCAATGATCAAATCCTCCAGATCCCGTATCGTCGGCATTTGCAAGAAGGTGAGAAGCGACTCGTAAGCCAAAACCTGTGAGAAGGTACTCTATCAGCGAGCGGAGGTGTCGCTCGATGACCATGCTTACCCTCCGCTCCATTGCGAGGGAGACAAGAGTTAGGTGCTTAAGTTTCGTGATGTGAGCGTTATTCAACGGAGGAAAGGTCTGCTTTTCCCCTGTGTACAATATTTAGGTGTGGAACAGTAATAGGAGGGGTTTGGCGCACGGAGATAATCTTCATACGTCCCATACGCGAAGAGTTGTAGGAGGCGGTAATGACCACCATATTGTTCACTCCGCGACAACTGTATCCGGTGTGCAGTTAGCAAATCTTCCTAGCTCGCACGACCGAACACGGACCTCCTGTATGCTCGGGACATCCAACAATTCTCCAAATACGAGGACACCAGGCGAACCAGTGGCGTCGAGGATCAGTTTTGCGGCTGCGGCCCCTTTAGCAGACTTGGACATGAGCAAAAATGGCTCGAGCTTCACGAGAAATCCAGCTCCGAGATCCATGTTTTCGTTATAAGCGTGTCGAGATGTGGGATAATCTGAGTCCAGTGGTCGATCGCAGGTAAGAGGAGTGTACTAGGCGCCCACAGATCATCCAAGCGACTTGACTAGGGACTCAGTACGTATTTTTAGTAGAAGTTACATGACTTTCTACACAAATACACCTCTCGTTAGGTTATCTCTCCAGCTGCTGCCCCTACCGTTAGCTATATTGCTGTTGTCGACCTTCCTCTGGACCACAATGCTGGGGACCACCGAGTAGCTCCTAAGCTTCCCACTCTCTACCAACCACGAGATCGCCTGATCAATCGCCCTAGAATACGCAAAAGGAGGATGCCGTAGATATACCGCCAACCGCCGTGCCCCTCTTCTCGATAGTGCGTATGCATGTGTACACTTCGGTGAGGTTGATGGGTGAAGAGTTGTGATCGACACCGTCATGTTTGAAATCGACGTGTTATAGGAGGCGATTGCGGGCCTTTGGGACTCTTCAGACCAGCAATGGCCTGCGCGGCCGTCAGTGTTGCGCCACTAGAGAACTAACCCATGACCCTATTACCTAGAAACACGATGTCCCATGCGCTGGGCAAGAAGTCCCAAACTCCGAGCAAACGCTGCCGGATATCCAACTCCATATCCACATCATCTTCGAGTACGAGGGAAACATCGTCTTGGCCATCAGCTATTAAGCGTATGACACGCCAGTGGGAGTGCCAGCAAGCGAGCCGTTCTTTCGTGAGTAATCGATAAGTCGGCGTCTGAGGGGAATAAGGCTCCAAGGTAGAATCGCCATAAGCGCATGTGAGAGGTACGTGGGATGGAGGGTCGGGAAGATCTAGTATGTCGTTAGAGAGCCAGAGATCAGATCCTTTCATGTCAAGAGGGGACTCTGATTCGACAAGTGCATCAACGCCCTGCGGCCATTCGAAAGCGGTTGGGGGTGAAAGATTGGTTTCTTGAGAGCCCTCTAGAGTACGAAGTGCTGCAACATGTCTCATGATGTTCTGCACCGAATCTCCGTCGCCTTCAGTACCATTCACATAAGTGAAATCCAGTCCGAAGGTGTACCGGAGCTGTTCCATATCCATGCGTCGGTGGGTATCCTTTGGTAAGTTGATAACATAGATCCGAGAAGCGGTGTTAAGGGTAGGCATCAAGTTTCGCTCGGGGGGTGAGCATGATCCTTGTGTCATTGGAGGCGAGATCAAGGTAAGCGCGTGTCCGAATCTCCAAGTAGCGGATGACAGAAACAGAACAGAAACAAGAACAGTCGAGAGTAAGGACCCAACAAGGGCCGCCCTCGAAGGGACCAACATGCTGTTGAGAACTGAAGACGCGTTCGGCGTTGCGACCGAGGAGGATGATGGTAAGTTAGGAGAGCGGAGGACCACGTGACATCTGTTGAACTTATTCCCTCCGTCTTTCTTTTCCGTGTTTCCCGCTCACCTTCCAGCATATAGCATCAAGTTTTGTCTAATGGGGTTCTGCAGACGTTGTGGAGAAATTGTTTCTGGCCCAAAGTGCAAGTGCGGTGGTACAGCAGTCGGTAGGTACTTCACCTCAGCTAGAGTGATAGATCGCCCAACGGGCTGATTTGTTTTTCCTTTTTTTAGCACCAGCCGTTAAATGGAACGAGCATGGATCCGTTTCCAAATCCCCTGACAGATGGTCCCAGACATATGTTTCCAACCCCAGCAGCCGGGAGAAATCACCCGTTCGCCGACCTCTTTCTACCACATTTCCTCCTGCGCCAGCTCAAAGTCAAGATACGAACAGCCCTACTTCCAATCCATTGACGAGATCTACGACTACCAAGCGATTTCCACGACCGCAGTCGACCGTGGGGACAGTAAACCTCAGTTCACGTGTCTCGACGCACATTGAGAAATCGACGACGTCTCGCCCCTCTTCGCCCCTCAAGAATCAGTATTCCCTCGAGGACGCCACCGATATCATTGCCTCTCCTAATGGGTCGGTGCTCGCTAAAGCTTACGGTTCGATCTTGCAACCCAAGGAAACCCTCACCTCGTTCGCGTGTTCCATCTGTCTCACGCCGTTCGAACCCGATGCGACTATTTACCCTGATCCATTGGGTGCGCCAGGTTCGGAACCTCGATTCCTTTGTCGGCCATGCTTTGCCGTCAATGGTGGATCCAAAGGCGACTGTGTCGCCTGTTCCAAACCCGTTCTCGTCCTGAAGAGTGAGGGCGGCTATGTCGAAAATTCGGGGCGCCTCTGGCACAAACGGTGTTTCCGATGCGAGGGTTGTCAGAAGGACATCAGTAGTCAACCCATGGTCGACCTTTTGGGAAAGCCCTCTTGCACAGATTGCTTTGATACTTGCCTAAAGAGGGACAGCCCGAGGCGCCACGAAAGCCCACGAGCGGATCGCGAGGAGAAGAAGGCTAACCTCGGCGGAGTCAGGCCCGGAAACAGGAGCCGTCAGGGATCACCAGCACTGGAGGAGCTAGAACAGAAGCTTGGAATCCTGACCCGAAGTAGGGAAAGCAGTCCCATGCATGAGACTCCGACCAAGCCTTCGAGTAACCGGCCACCCCCCTCTCCCTTATCCTCTCCTACGCACACGCCTTCGAAGAGCCCCCATAGTGCCCGTTTCGTTTCACCCATGCGGGACAGCAGCCCCCTGTTGGACCGAGCCCGGGCGAGGACAACATCAGACCTGACCTCACCCCATCAGCCCCAACTGGTCGGGGATGGAAGCCCTACAAATCGCAGGACTTATGACGGCTTCAAGACGCCCGAACGTCCGACAAATCGCGAGCCGGTAAATTCGAGTCCGAACATATTCTCTGGCCCTTCCAACTCGTCACCAAAGCCAAATATAGCGACTGATGAAGCAGTTGAAGAGATGAAACAACGATTCCTGAACTCCGCCCGTTCCTCCCCTTCTCCAACAGCCACTCCCCAACCTCCCACTCCCCTGCCACATACCCCACCATCACGTATTCCCGTCGTAAGTCAGGATACCACATTATCGGGCAGCATGCGCCGGGAAATTAACCGAGACAGGATTGTTTCGCCACCTGCAAGTATGTTCGTGGATTCCAAATTCCTTTCATTCCCCGATCCCTCCAGTTCTTCGACAGCACCTTTGCGTACCATGTCATCTGTCAGCCTCTTCCAACCACCCCAACCCCAACATGATCAGGAATTACTTTCCTCGGAGCTCCTTTCCACTCCCGACCCCAGCAAAAACGCGATCCGGACCCCAGAACTGAGAGCGGTTACATCCGTGAGCTCGTTCCCGGAACCCGATGTGTTTTTGTCAACTCCGGAACTGGGGTCGGATTTCTCCGATTGTACATCCACTTCAGGACCCTCGACGCCTCCTTCACTCCCACTCAGCCCGCCGGCTAGGCCAGACGACAAGCCGGTGAAGATTGAAGAGATCGAGGACAGCACCCCCCTACGAACCACCCCTACACCCACGCCTCAACCCAAACGACCTTCAACCACCATTGTGATACCCACAACCATAACCTCTGATGCTAAATGCTCAAGATGCAATCTCTCACTGTTAAACAGGAACGGAGCCAAGTTCGTCACTGTACCAGAAGATGATCCGAAGAGACCACCCAAGTTGTACCATACCCATTGTTTCCGATGCAGCTTGTGTCGCGGAGCCTTTGAAGATTTCCAAGGAGGGAAAGGAACATTCGTCAAGACGGACAGAGGAGTTTTCCACGTTCGTTGTGCTCCTAAAGAGACGAAGACAGTACCACCATTGAGGGCCGCAACCAATTTTTCCAATGGAATCTCCACCTCGGTGTCGAGGCGGTTTGAACAACCCCCTACGACTGCGCCTGCCAGCCAGACCAAATTTCCGAGGTTCGGTGGGTCGACTTCTTGCCCAGGTTGTTTGAAGGCGGTCTCGCCCATGGAGTGGGGTGTCGTTCCTGGCCCCTCTGGAACGAGATGGCATTCTGCTTGTCTCAGCTGTGGTGGAAAAAACCGACGAGGGCGCGGTGGACGGCGGAATCCATGTGAACCAGGGTGCGGGAAGAAGCTGGATAGTGCTGCCAAGGGTGATCCTGAGGGTGGAATCTGGTGTCGTGAATGCTGGGTGCGTTTTCGTTCTCTGTGACTGACCCCCAATAGACTAATGGTTTCGCAGCTTCTATTACCCCCTTCGTCGCCGATTCGTTCGCCTGAATCGAGCACCCCGGGATCACCCTGGCTAAGCCAAACAACGGTGAAGTTAAAAGGGGTCGAATCTCAGACGACAGGGACGACAACCATCGCCCGTCAGTTCACTGGGATGGGTGGGGGCGATCCGTTGGTTCGACAGATGACCGGCAACCGGAGCGTAAGCCCCATCAAACAGCTAGGAAAGTCAACGACAATCCGGTACGCCCGGCCGAAGAGCGTAATTGGCATGCGGGGCGAGGGACGCGGAATGCAACTGGTTCGCCAGATGACTGGGGGAGGCAGTGCGGAGGTTTAAGCTCTGAATGTCAATCACCCACGGACTTCCACTTTGCGGCCCACCCACCCACGACAACGGGTCAACGGACTTTGTACATCTTGTGATAATCGTTTTCTCTCTGCATCCGTGTTTTCTATTCGCACAGCTGAGCATGTACCTGAGACTTGGTCACTTATATCCAATACGATAAGATAACCAAGAAGAGGACTGACCGGGGACATCGCGCTTGACGACAGGCTGATTGATTGAGAGGGGGTTCTGTGTCTTGTATGCCAGCGGATTAAGGAGAAGCCGTCTGGCTGCTTTGGGTTGTGGCAGGACTCAGGAGTGTGGTTACCGGAATGATGGGATTCAGTCAGCTCAATTTTCACCATCCTCCGGTGGCCAACCGTTTCCGGTTCCGAGTCTCTTTCCTCTACTCTCGACCAACCGACACCTCGGGTGGTCACACCTGACGAGTAAAATCCCTTGAACGCTCAGAGAGCTTATCCGCTCCAGGGGTAGCGGAGGTTTTTTTTTCTTTCCGTGAGTGACTTACCCGAAATGAGTGGACAGATTTGGTCGCCAAGGTAGTTTACTGATACCTCCTGGTTTCCAAGTGGGAGGGTTTGAGTCCCTGGCGATTGACGGAATTGACGAAATCTCTCGGGCTTGTAGGGGAGAAGCTCCGTTCCTCCTTCCCTCTATCATATTCTCCTCCCAACTTTCGCGGTGGGCTTGCAAACATACCGGAGAAACCTAAAGACGTTGAAGTGGCCCGGGGCGACGGGTTCCAGACCGCCTTCATTTCCGCCCCAGCAACTACCGTCCATTCTTTTGTGCTTCCATTCTTTCTTGGTATCCAACCTTTCATTTCCCCGCTCTCCACGACCCCGCAGATTTTGGCCCTCTCGATTTCCGGCTCCCCTCCCCAAGTTGACCCCCTCCGAACCGCTAAAAGCATCCAAGTCTCTCAGACACGGTTGCCGCGGACCCCCCTTCTTTCTCAAACTTTCGTTTTTTGACTGTTTTATGGCCCACCTTCCCCTGGAGGACCTCCGTTCAGTTCTGCCAAAGCGTGGTTTCAGTGACGATATTGCCGTGCGTTGTTCTCGTCAGGTTTCTCCTCTGAGAACTTCGTGTGGCTGATTGTTCCGTTCAAGCTTGACTATGTCCTGGCTGATGTTCCTTTTCTCGCCGTCGGAATCTTGGCATTCTGCACTTTCACTTTTCTGGCACTTGTGAAGCGTCTTGGGATGTATGTGCCGCTCTGACTGCGGTCTTATTCGATGCTGACTGTGTGCATAGTATGCTTACGACCCTACACTTGTCCATCATCGCGGCTTTTATTGCTTCGACCCTCGACCTCTCCCAAATATTGCAGAGGGGAATGCGCAACACGGAACTCGGGCTCGAGCTGGACACTGTTCAGTCACTTATTAAGGCGCGAGAGATTGGATATGCCCTCTCCAACTCGCTTCGGTTCATCTTCCTTTGGATATTCGTCGCAGAGCCACCTAAAGCTGAGCGTAACACTCCAAACGCTCGTGCGGGCGCTCACAGTGGCAACTGGAATGCTTGGGGATTTATCGGCATGGGCTTGCGGTGGCTAACTCTCTTCCTCACCCTCATCGTTTTCGCGCTACAAGTCGTCTGGCGTCTCGACAATAGGTCCAACGAATTCACCACCGTTTACTCCGCAGAATCAGCCATCGAAGTTATTCTTTCGGTCCTTTTTGCCCTCAAGCTCCTCCTCAACTGCATCCACTGCACAATCGTCTCCAAATGGACCTGTATACTTGATTATCTGGGTTTTATTGTATCATTGCTATTTGGTGTTGGGTTTGGTGTTTCCAACCTCACGCACCGTAAGTCTCCTTCGGATTCATCCTCTTTACGCGCATGGTAACATGAGGTCAATAGTTAAATTCACGGAAGGCATCCTCGGTCGATTCCTGCAGGGGGTTAATTTTTATATCCTCGTACTCTCTTCGCTCTTGGTGGTGTTTATGCCTCCATGGCAGCCCAAATCTGACCGCGTACCGTCCTTCCGCCCACTTTCGCCGAATCAACCGGCTTCGTCATTCAACATTACCGCGCCCGACATCTCTACCCCCAATCTTTCCGCTGTCCAACCCCGGTCCGACTCGCCGACAACCCAACGGCCCCGGTCGGGGCGTCCCTCGTCTGCGGCGAGAATGTCTGAATGGTTAATCATCCAGAGAAATAGACTATCAAGCTTCAGTCATCGAGGGGATAGCCATGACGATATGAACGTCCAGCTGTGGAATCACAGCCGAGCCGAACGCGGGCTACTCTCCTGGGAGTATCCTTCCAAGGATCCCGACGCATTCGAAAAAGTCCACAGGCACCCTGATCCGCACCCAGGCACTGATTCAGTTCAACCTCCTCCCATTGGAAGGCCCAGGCTGGAAGCACCCCGGCTTGGAAGGGGATTCATCAAGTCGGCATCATCTCTTTATTCGGACCTTGATCTTTCGCCGCCCGAAATGGTCGATCGAAAATCGTGGCAAGCTGAATCTCCTGTATTTGGCCTGAATGGTATTGTCCGACCCTCCACCGGCAAGTCAGGGGTGCGTTCCCAAGATTCTGAGACCATCGGGGACCCGAATCGAAGGTCGGATATCTCCGACCTTTTCCGCAAACAAGAGGAACTGGATAACAGCATCGCCGCCCTGAAGTTGCTCGAAAATTCTGCAGGTCCACCAAACTCACCATCCTCCTCCAAACATTCGGGAGAACCGTCGGCCACTCGGAGCGATTTTTCGCTGAGCAACTTTCCTGACCCACCATGGGTTGTGGATAGCCCGGATTCGGATAACTTTGCTGAACCGCAACGAAGCCCCAGTCCTACTCCCACCGTGCAGCCTTCGCGTTTTAACCCGCTGAGCGTTAGCATCGACGTCGACAACGTTCCCTTCGACCTAGTTGCCCCTCGAATGCCTGCGTCTATGATGGAACATAACAGGACGTTGTCGCTCCCAGTATCAGAGACTGCGGAATCTGAAGGTCTTGTGTCCGCTCGCCCACCACGGTTTGATTCCCAGGGCACGCAATACGATGTCACTTCTTTCATTGGAAGTGCGTTTATTTTTATTTTTTGAGGCTAGTCGGTTACGCTTTGCTAACCCGTTGATAGACCTAACTGGTACTCCCTTGATCGACTCTCCTCAATCTGGACACAAGAAGGACGCCTCCGGGTCATCAACTGTCACAGGCTTGACGGTTGCGAGCTTAGGGTCCGATGACCCCGAGCCGGTCGCCACGATTGTAACCCTGCAACAGTCGAAACAAACTCACTCCGGGTCCCCGCTCGCCAGAATGCCTGTCATCAGTTCCACGACACCAGGTATTTTGCCGGCTACTAGGGTTATGTTACCGTCGAGACCCAAGCTGGACATCAGTCAACCGCAACCGGCGTTTCCGCGGTTACGGCGAGACATGGGCTCGGATACATTTGAACAACCACGGGCTGTGCCTTCGATGTATCGGTAGTAACGTCGAGCTGTGCAAACTGGCTCGCCGTGCCGTGTCCCAACCGCAGCAGGATTCTGTTTATGGACCCAGCGTCCTCTCCGATTTTCGTGTTTCCTTTCCGTTTTCATACCATTTACTGCTCTGTGCACTACGTACCTTGTATATTCTTTTTCTTCCAGACAAATTGAGTTTTGTCGTCCGCGTGCAGCGCGGATGCTTTCCGGAAATGGAAGTGAGGCGTGGAACGAGCGGGTGGAAATGTGAAGACGTCATCGGCGCAGCCTCTGCCACCCTCTCTCATCCCCCGTTTGCAAAAGCCATGTCCGACTTTCCTGATTATTATGCGATCCTTGGTGTTCATAGGACTGCTACGACCGAGGAAGTAAGGACAGCCTACAAGAAACAGTCGTTGAGGTACGCAGCCACGCTACTTTCCTCCGTGCCTTTGACGAGTATGGTGGCTAATCCTTGCAGTGGATCAGGACTCACCCTGATCGCCTTGTGAACGCCACACCCGCCGAGAAGCAGAAAGCTACAGAACGTTTCCAAGTACGCGTGCTTGCGCTATTCATTCCGTCATCTTCACCGCTCAATTCACTCGTGTGTGGCGCCCCTCTGACATAGGTCGTAGCCGACGCGTATTTCGTCCTATCAGATCCGGAGCGGCGGAGGGAGTACGATTCCTTGTACAGATCCAAGAAGGAGCGCACGGACGATCCTTCCGCGTCTGCGAACTTCTTTACAAACTTTGCGAACATGTTCAATGGGAAGGGAGCCGAGCCTGCCCCTGAGAACGCTGAGCGTCCGGACGCTGATGCCACGTTTGCGGATGTTTTCGATGAGGTCAGTGGATTTTCCCCCTGATTGACACCGATGGCGTCCTGAACAGGAACCTTTCCTTGTGATATCCACAGCTCTTACGACCCGAGATCCATAATCGAGCTCCGTGGTGGGCGTACCTTGGAGCCGTTTGTGGTGCCGGTTTAGGTTTCATCATCGCGAATATTCCTGGTCTCATGGTTGGAGCGTACGCTGGAAACCGGTTGGGTGCGATCAGGGACGCAAAGGGCAAGGCTGTCTCTGCGGTCTTTGCTGAACTTGGGAACGAACAGAAGGCGGAGGTATGTATTAGCCAATTGTGGATCCCCGTTTCATGGTGCATCATGATCATCACTGAACTGCTCCTTTGTAGATCATAAAGGCTTTGGCCATGAAGATTTTCGGTCCCAGTGGTGTTCTCTAGTCGTACATCTGTTCGGTTCCCTTTGTCAACGTTCGTTGCAGGGATACCTCAT
>Ga0307515_10006753_pt1 | contig 22840 bp, 20 predicted proteins | sample 17_EM_MG_FD_194513 | JGI IMG/M metagenome (GOLD analysis project Ga0307515, IMG submission 194513) | Populus trichocarpa ectomycorrhiza microbial communities from riparian zone in the Pacific Northwest, United States - 17_EM | ecosystem: Host-associated > Plants > Roots > Unclassified | place... | reverse complement strand
AGGCTGCCAATGAAACCAATAAAGAGAATGATGTACCAAAGTTAATATTTTGCACATAACAGTAACATATATGATTGCGACCATAAATAGAAAAACCCGAAAAGGAGAACCGGAGACTGGAACCGACGGGTCTAGCCAAACCCGGCAAAACCCGCGGGGTGACAGGTACGGGTACGGGTTTGGCCCACCAAGAAGCTCCGGGTCGGGTTTTTGGACGGGTCTGGAACCGAACCGAACCGTTTTTCCGGTCCAAACCCGGACCGCTGGCGGGTTACCCGGACCCGTTGCTAACACTAACCGTGGGGGCTCAATTGTAGGAGGCGGACGAGATATAGTCACTTGCAGTTTTGCCACTGAAGCCTGCCGATAGGTTCATTGTGGTTTATCTGCATTCCATTCCAGTAAGATTATCCAAGATGCCAGTGCAATGATCATTGACGCGCTGTGGACTGTCATTTTGGTACATGGTTACGATCTTGTCCGAAGCATATTTGCCTAGAAAGGCGGCCGATAGTGCGATTATGGATCATTGTTGTCGCACAGCCCCTTGATTTGGCAAGATAGAAGGCCTCAAATCATTGACACTCCGTTGACACTCATTTTTAGGGCATAGTGACGACGTCGTCAAAAGCATTTCTGCCTAGAAAGACGGCCGATATTGCGATTAGGTGTTCATGTTGCCGCACTGCCCTCGGATTGTCCAAGATGCATCGCCAAAAGTCGTTGATGCTCCCTTGACGCTCATTTTTAGGGCTTAGTAGTGGTGTTGTCGCAACCGTTTTCGCCAAGAAAGGCAGGCGATAATCTGATTATGGGACAATGTCGCCGGAAAGCCCTAGGATTCTCCATGATACAAGGCTAAAAGTTGTTGACGCTCCGTTGACACTCATTTTTAGAACATACTAGCGATGTTGTTGCAAGAGTTTTTGCCTAGAAAGGCGGCCGATAGCGCGATTATGGAGTAACATCGCCGCACAGCCCATGAATATTCCAAGATGCAAGGCCAAAAGTCGTTGACGCTCTGTTGATGCTCATTTTTAGGACATAGTAGAAATGTTGCTGCCACCATTGTTGTATTGAAAGGCGGCCGATAGTTTGAATATAATTTACTGTACCCGCACAGCCTACTGGATGTTTCATGACGCAATGCCAAAAATTGTTGACGCTCTGTTGACGCTCATTTTTAGGATGTGGCAACAAGCGAGTCATTTGCTTTTTTCGCAACAATGCCGACTTATACATTCACTTTGGACCGATATGACAATGCAGCCCACTGAATGCCGAATCTTTATGACTTAAAATCGTTGACACTCTGTTGACGCTCACATTAATCACATTGAAACAGCCTTTGTACACTCAAAAATTGAATGCAACGAATCATATACGCATTTTTGAAATCCAGTTTTACGTTTGTATGTATTATTCTTTGCATCCAGCAGTTTTGTTACTTCTCAATTTCTGATCAACTGCTATCTACGCTATCTGAGTGAGAAATGACGTGGCCTATTTCATTCTCGCGCTTTCGGCTGGCAATTGATGGCATGTGGATCATTTCACTAGTTTTTAGTAAATATAGCTCGACTTCCTCACCATTCCTTATCCAGCTCCTTCTTCTCAATTTCCATGACGTACCACAAGCAATTTCAATTATCTCAACCATGTGCACCAGGTCTGTGCGGCAAGTTATGGAGTTGGATACATGGATGAATTCAGCATGACGGTTGTCGTTCAGATCGATTCGTCATGTGCATTGACCGCTCTTTCTGTGACACGTATGTCATCACTCACTTAAATTCTGATAGCATATTTCGTCACTAATATTGCTTTTGCTTTATCACTTAACAGTTACATGCAAAAGGAAACTGAATGTTTGGGCCATCTTACAGTGCGATTTGGATTTCAGAACATTCACATGGTGCGTTCGTCCCTTGCACATGCACAGACGAATTATCATGTCTCACAACTTGGTCACTGAAATCAAGAAATAGCGGACATGTAGCAAGATTGGTAAACACCTTGCTTTTCACCGCGATCAGACGTCAAGAATCACACTTTGCATATCTATTCTTCCGCAGACTCTGGAGCTGTCACCATCTGTTCGTCGGAATCCGATACCTATATGGTAATTAGCGGGAGGCTCTATGGAGGGGTAAAAGCTTACTGGTTCAACTGGCTTCGCTTTCAGTAACGTGGACGAATTGGGCTCCGCAGCTGGCTCACCACTCGGTCTGCTCAATTTTGACTGAGGCTTCTCCGAACCTAGCCTGATATGATTACTTCCAGGTCGAGAAGTCCCTTGCACCCTTTGCGATATCCCGGGAACATTGTCAAGACTCTCCATAAACTCTCCAAATGTTGTCGGCGGAGGTACCGGAGTGTCATCATTTGTTTGTGGCTGAACGTCTGCCGGAACCCTCAATTCGGATGTGCCGTACATCTTATCTCTTTCACTGAAGTAGTCAGCTGCATCCTCCCATCCGGGTTGAGTCAGTTCGTCAAGCTTCATCTGCTTCTGACGAAAGCTCTCCATGTGCGGCTGTACTGTTTTGATGATTGTGCCCATCACCCAGCCAGGTTTGTCATCATCGCTCTGCTCGCCCTGCTTAGTCTCTTCATCATCCTGGTCCTCCCCATCCTCCCCATCGTCAGAACTTGCTAGATCTCTCAAACTGTCTCCGATAGCAACCAGCATCTTCTCAAACGTCTGTTCGGGCTCTCTGGACGTCAATCCGGTGATTTCAGCATGCGTCATATCGTCCTGCACTTGTTGAACTGCTGCCTATGCGTCTTCAACTCGCTTTCTTGCCCCAGCGGTTTCTCTCTCAACATAATCCTCAATCCATGTCTCTTTCTCTTCATTGCTTCAGAAGTGCGTTTGTCGTCGCATTTCTGCCGCAAGCTTCTTCTGGATCTCAAGCTGCGCAATGCCCCAAGGGCTCGGACTCTCTCCGCCTCCAACCCGCTCTTGCCTTCATTCGCTCGATGACGTCATTGGATTGACCGCTTTGTCCATTCACCATATCTGCCTGCCGGGAGTGGCGAGAAGTTCTTTTTCAGAGCATTGGCCCTTTTAGTCTGTGTGGACTTTGTTGTTGGATGAGATGTTGGATGTTGCAAGTTATGGACAATATGGAGGCAAGCTGTGTCTTGTATGTCAAGGTTGGTACGTTTACTCATCTTGAACAAAGCAAAATCTCCCTCTTGCCTGTCTAGAAATCAGGAATAGAGACGCTAACCGTATGATATGACATGATTGTCAGCGTCATTTTCATGTAATATCCCGGGGATTCTTAGAGACAAACATCAGCAGACGTCCTTTCCCTCGAACTGCATCCAATTAATATCCAACAATTGAGCGATTCCAGGGGTCTTACACCATAATTCATCCCGGTTAACAAACAAACAACATCAGACTAACTCTTTGCAAGTTGTGGGGCGGTGGGAAACCCCTGCAACTTGCAGCCATACTCAGTAGGATTCATCTTGAGCGTAACGATCATGTTGGCTGCTACTTACTCCATTCTGACATGGAGCTAACTATATAGTCCTCAGGGCTTCCCACTTCCTCTCGTTATCATCTTCCTCTCCTATTCCACACCAGCACATCAGGGATACACAACCACCTCTGCCAGGTGAGAGCGGATCGAATTCCGGCAGATTGGCGGGCGCTACATCCAATACAAAAATTCTTGCCAAACAACAAGAGCGCAGACAGAAGTTAGTTCACCGCGACGCTGCCAATGCAGCCACCAAACATATCACCCAGGATGCACATTTAAAAATTATCCGCAAGACTGGAAGCGGGAAAAATCAGAAGCAGTAGGCGGTGGGATGTGAGTGTATCCATATCGAGACAATTGGCGGTCAATTGACTGTATAACATACACCGGGTGTCCGTCGAGAGCTACGCAACAAATTTATCGCTGCCTGTAATGGGAAACCTCCATGGTCGACAATAGCATATGTCCGCACAGTCCGCGAAATCGAACATCATGATGTTGTCAGCTCTAGGATTTTTGCATATGAATTTTCTGATGAGCATCCCCGAGAGTGGACTAAACAGGCATTAATCACCTTAGAGCAGGCTACAGAAAGGGATATGGTAGAGGTAACAGCCGAATTTCATTGTTAGAAGCAGCAACTAATGGCTTGCAGGTTTTCAACATGTCTTCAACTATGGCAAGGCAAGGAGGTCGGGTACAGCTTGAACAGTCCGACATGCGCCTGGCATTGAATATGGCCAAAATGGCCAAAGAGGGCTTTTCGCGTGCCGCAATAGAGGAAACGAAATATCGTATTAAGAAACCACCCGCCAAGGTCCAAGAAGAGAAGAAGCAGGGTGTTGAGTTTCCTGGGCATAACAAGGTGAAGGCTGCGATACAAAGACACCCGGCAATGCTTCGTCAAAACCAAACATCCGGCTGCCTTCCTTGCCGAAATGGGACCGCAAAGAGCCCGCGGACAAGCTGGAGACGCAACGGAATAGGTGCACCTCCACTCGCCCGACGCAGAGTGTGGACTCCAGAGTCGACTCTACATCTGCCTGGCACGCCACCCACCCCACCTGCCCCAACCGGTGACACTTCCGGAGCTCAACCTTCTGAAATCGTCAATTCGCCGGCTGGATATACATATTTTCATACAGCTCTTCCCTGTGCGGACTTTTTCGATGATAATGAGGATACCCAGCACAATACTGATTTTGATCCAGATATGCTGACTGATGGAGGTTAGTGCACTATCTGTTATGTGGTAATGCGGCTAACATTGATTTTGAAGACAAAAGCAGCGGATTGAGCGATCCTGTAACTGATGATGAGCAGTGACCGAAAGACCAGGGATTTTGGAGATTATTATTATATATCTCTATGTATTATTAAAGCACAACTTAGTGATCAAGAAGAAAGTAAATGAAAACGCCAGAAAGGCAGCCAAAACAATGTGAATGATGGACTGTGCCAAATTAATTGATTGCATATTGTGGATACAGCCATGGCAAAATAAGTGTCAACAGAGCATCAATGATTTTTGGTCATGCGTCCCGGGAAATCACACCTCCGGTAGGTTGTACTTAGTCATAAAGGTATTTTTGCCGGCCTTTATAGGCAAAACAGATTGCAATATCGTCCCTGCCCCATTATGAAAATGAGCGTCGACTGAGTGTCAACAATTTTTGGTCATGCATCTTGGGAAATCACACCTCCGATAGGTTGTAGTAAATCATAAAGTAATTTTTGCCTGCCTTTATAGACAAAACAGATTGCAATACCCTCCCTGCCCCATCATGAAAATGAGCATCAACGGAGAGTCAACGATTTTTGGTCATGCGTCCTGGGAAATCACACCTCCCATAGGTTGTAGCCAGTCATAAAGGGATTTTTGGCTTCGTTTCTAGGCAAAACAGAGTGCAATACCCTCACTGCCCAATCATGAAAATGAGCGTCATTGGAGTGTCAACGATTGTTGGTCAGGTATCATGAGTAATCTGCGGGGCGACAGGTTGCGCCTTGTCATAAACTGATTATTGGCCACCTTTATAGGCCAAAATGACAGTGAAAGGCGTTCTGCCCCATCATCAAAATGCACGTCAACAGAGTGTCACCGATTGTTGGCCTTCCATCATGGTTAATCACAGCGCGATGTGGCGGATATTGTCTTTATACATCGTTTTGACTGTTATTATACGCTAACAGGCTGAAGAATACTTAGTTGTAGCTCTGTAAATAATAAGTTGTTACTGTCCTGGAGGATGTGGCTAGAATATACTGCCATATCCTTCTTTATGGATGCTTGTGATCAAGCACCACTCATATTACCGAAGATGCAAGACCAAATATCGTTGACGCTCTGTTGACGCTCATTTTCAGGATGTAGATGGGCGCGTGAGTATGGTTATTTTGCACACCAAGGCGGCTAATACGTCAAAAATGAAGCGTGCAGTACCAATGTCAATATTTCATGATTCACAGTAGCATATCTGAATGGGACCATACATGTGAAACCTGAAATGCAGAACCGGAGATTTGAACCGACGGGTCTAACCACACCCGGCGAAACCAGCGGGTTGACAAGTACGGGTCCGGGTGTGGCCTGCCATGAGTCAGTGGGTCGGGTTTTTGGCCGGCTCAGGAACCGTACTGACACGTTTTTGCGGTCCGTACCCGGACTGCTGGCGGGTTACCCGGACCCGTTGCGAACACTAACTGTGCGTCCAGGGTCATGATTTCGGTGGCTGCATTTGCAGCGTCACGGTGAGGTAAGTGGTGTCTGCATTGAAGTTGGGTTTCAGCAGGTGCCGTATTGGCAGAAGCGCCCGTCATTCTGCTCGATTCTGTTCTATGCTCACCTCGCTGAGGTGTTTGTGGAGCCATGATTTGATGCTGTGGAAGTGAAGAGATGATGATAACGAAACGAAGTGGGAAGTCCTGAGTAAGATAACGAAAAGAAATGGGAAGTCCTGAGGGATATCTAGTTAGTTTTACGTCAAAATGGCATGCGTAACGGCCAACTTGCTCATTCTACACAAGAGGAATCGTATTGCACATAGCTGCCGGTTGCACAGATTGCCAACCATCTTGCGATTTGCACCAAGTCGGTCCGATGTTGTGCGTTGGGTTACAGGGATAATTCAGGGTGATTGACCGTCGAAATCTCGTGTTTGTGTGATAAAAACGGTTCATTTTTCGTTGGAAAGGATGACTGTGGATGTTCGTCTCCAGAAATTGCTGCGATCTTACATGATACGGACGCTAAATATCAGGTCATGATATACGGGTAGCATTGCTATTCCGAATGTTATGACGGTCAAAACACAGATTTTGCTTGGTTCATGTCGATTAAGAGTACTAACCTCGAAATAAAAGACGCAGCTTGCCTCTATGTGGTCCGTATCTTGCAACATCCAACATCTCGTCCATCAACAAAGTCAACACAAAATACAATGGTCAATGTTCGAAAAAAGAAAGTTTCACCACTACCGGCAGGCAATACGGCAAATCGAGAAAGCGTTCTACACGACGACATCATCAAGCGAATCTGGGCAAATGCGGCTTGGAAGCAGAATGGGTCCGAGCCTTTCGAGCATTGCGTAGCTTGCAATCCAAAAAGAAGCCTGTGGTGGGGAAACGACGAGAAACGCACATCCTAAGCAACGAAGAGAAGGAGAAATGCATCGAGGATCATGTGGAAAGAGAGACCACTGTGGCAAGAAAGCGAGTTGAAGACGCAGAGATAGCAATTAAACAGGAGCAGGATGATATGAGAAATGCTGAAAAGGGGGGATTGACAACCACCAAGCCTGAAACGACATTTCAGGAGATGTTGAGCGCCATCAGAGATAGTCTGAGCGATCTTGCAAGTTCCGAAGATGAGGAGGATGGGGAAGCTGACAATGATGATGAAGAAGATCCTGCGGGAGACAAGCTTAGCAAAGATGACGAACCCGGGTGGGTGATGGGCACAATCTCCAAAACGGTACAGTATCGCATGGAGCGTTTTCGGCAGAAGCAGATGAAGCTTGACGAATTGACGCAACCAGGCTGGGGAGACGCAGCTGACTAATTGCGTGAGAAGGATAAGAAGTACGGGAAGACTGAATAGAAGGTTCCATCGGTCGTTCAACCTCAAACAGCAGATGATACAGTGTCATCCCCGCCGACAACATGTAGTGAGCTTCTGGAGACTCTTGATAGGGTCCCCGGAAAATTGCAAATGCTGCAAGTGACTTCTCGACCAGGGAGTAGCCATATGAGGCTAGGTTCGCAGAAACCACAGACACACGAACGCATTCCGTCTTTCCTGCCCGCCCCAATGCCCGATTGGTCACAAATTCAGCAATCCAAGCATGTTGAACCCGTAAGCTTTAACCCCTGCGTATCGCGTCCCAAGCTAATCACCATATAGACATCGGATTCCGACGAGGACGTGGTGACGGCTGCTGTGTCGCCAGAGGAATGAATAGGCAAATTGGCATTTGTAACGATGTATCAATTTGAAATGCAATAGGTGTACTTATTTTGCTATGTGTCAGCTTTTGCTTGATTTCAGTGACCAAATTGTGAGGCATGATAATTTGTCTATGCATGTGTAAGGGTCGGATAGGCCATGCCAATGTTGTAGACTGCAAATCTCGTTGACTGACGACCAATGAACATGATATCGTCATGCCCATCACTATTAGGGGAGACAATTAAAGCTCGGTTACAGACGAAACTCACTAACAAAATACAAGTCAGTGATGTCATACGAGTCATAGATGCAGCGGTCAAAGCGCAATACGCAGCTGAATGATTGATGAACGTCATGCTGCATACGATCAGGGATCCAACTGCATAAATCGCTGCACAGACCTGGTGCACAAAGTCGAAATGTTGAAAATTACTTATGGTAGGTCATGGAAATTGCGGAGAATGAGCTGGATGGGGAAAAGTGAGGAAGTCGGGCTACATATATCAAAAACTAGTGTACGGATTTATATATGGTCAATTGCGGGCTGAAAGCGCTGGAACGCAATAGGCCAACATTATTTATTACTCAGATGATGTGTCCAGTGGTGGATCAGAAATTGAGAAGCTTGGCAACATTTGGATGCAAATGGTTATACATAGAAACGATTTATTGGCTGCCAATGACGGCTATATGCATTTATACATACAATTGTTGAGCACCCAGTGACTGTCAGTATGTCATTGAGTTGAGCGTCAACAGAGCCTCAACGATTTTTAGTCTTACATTTTCGGCAAACAAACAGCTGCTTAGTTACATCCTTCCAAAGTGATTGTATTGGCAGATTTTATAGGTAAAAGAGATAGTGACACACTCGTTGACCAATCATGGAAATGAGCGTCAACGATGTGTCAATGATTTTTCGTCTTATGAGTCTGATAATCAAACAGAAGACATGGTCGCTATAACAGATAATTGAAGTATTGGCCGCCTTAAAGGCCACAAATGCCAGCATGAACATCGCTACTATCTCTTTAAAATGAGCGCCAATGGAGCTTCAACGATTTTTGTTCTTGCATCTTGGTTAAGCAAACAGTTGTGCAACAATATTAAGCTATAATCGAAGTTTTGCCTGCCTTTGTGGGAAAAAATTGCAGTCAGGAGATCGCTACCACCTCCTAGAAATGAACGTCAACGGAGCATCAACAATCTTTGGTCTTGCATCTTAGACAATCTAAGGGCTACGGAACGGCGTCAACCCATAATCAAGTTATCGGCTTCCTATGTTGGCAAAAATGCTAGGTACGATATCGCTACCACCTCCTAAAAATGAGCGTCAACGGTGTGTCAACGATTTTAGGTTTTGCATCATGGACACTCAAAGTGCTTTGCATTGACATTAACCCCTAATCAATGTATCAGCTGCCTTTATGGGCAAAATTCCTAGTGACCATATCATTACCACCTCCTGAAAATGAGCGTCAACGGAGCGTCAACAATTTTTGGTCTTGCATCTTGGACAATCTGAGGGCTACAGAGAGGCGTTAACCCATGATCAACTTATCGGCTACCTGGATGGGCAAAAATGCTACTGACGATATCGCATCCGCTGACTACAATTGAGCGCCCACCAAGCATCGACAATTTCTGTGGGGGCTCAGTGAGCTACACAGCAAAGAACTGCATCGCATTGTTACCGAATTGAGTCTTACGCGGTCAGTCTTTTCAATCTGTCCTTGTATACAACTTCACAAATATGCATGCAATGTCTCACAGATCTGATTTTTTTGCCTGTAGCTGTAGAGTCACTATTTGAGAACCCGGAGTCTGCTTTACTGTATCGTTAGCTTCGGTAGTCTTTCGCGTCGCATTACCATGATTTCTAATTCCTACAGCCATGTCTGATTCAAAATCCTTAAACACGACTTTGCTCGAGGTTATGATCTTGAACAAAAATGAACGTGTCTTTATTTGTGATTTGAGTGACCTTACTTTACAAATCGTCTCCAATGCTTGGTAGGCTTCAATGAAAGTAGGCTCGAAGCGGCCTATTGCTTGGAATAATTCAAACATGCGCCTTGGTGGCAATTCAATTGACACTGCGGAATTGAGGAGACCGGCAGCCCTGGCATCATATGTATCGTTTGCCATCAAGTTCTTCGCCATCCATCAGATCATGGGACCAGCTCAACTGGGAAACACTTGCTGGCAACAGCTCACATCGCAAAGTTGAACGAATTAACAGAGTCAGAGGTTACAGAATTGACTAGTTCGACGGTTGAGGAAACAGCTTTGGCCATACCGAAGAGGCAAGGAAGTCGAGGAATCACAATAGTATGTTCGCAGAGGAGGATTATATTTCACATCCACGTTGATCTATATTGACCGAAATGACAGATAAAATGTTCTGAAATGGCAGCTAAGGACTTTGAAACCTCCAAATTTCACCAAGACAGGTGCAATTGCTACCTCATGTTAGGATTTGTTTCAGCTCATGTTCCATGGAATGCTGTATCGAATCTAGAGCTACGACGGTCATATAAGGTATTACGCAATGACCCAGTGCTGCCGTCCGCTACGACTCTTAGCAACATTTGCCGGAGGGTATATGCACCTACTGTGGATGGAATTAAGAAGCAATTGCCGTCACGTGAAAAAGTTGGTTTAGCTTTGGACAGATGGACATCTCTGAACAAACTAGCCATAACGTCGGTCATTGCTTACTATATGGATCGAAATTGGGCTTTGCGTGGAGTTCAACTTGCTTTCGATGAGGTTGATCGCCTGTTCTGTTCACCTTTCGCAAGCTAATCAAGGATGATAGGTGAAGGCCCAACAGACTGGAGCACAGCAAGCCGTACATTGGAAGGATGCGCTAGATCGTTTTTAGCTTACCGATGGCCGTTTGCTTTGTATTACGACTGATAATGTTAGTTCAAATCACTCGATGACACGTGAGTTGCAATCAACACTCGAGGCCTCTGTGATCCACTGGCCTGCTTTGAGGAACCACATACCATGCATGGCGCACATCATCCAGCTGGCTTTAGGTGCATTCATGAGCAGTCTAGGTGTAAAAGGTCACACCAAGTCTTGGGAAGCCCATGAGCGCGATCAGCAATTTGGAGAGAATGAGAGCATAGACATTGGGATGAGTCAAAGACTTCGAAAAGAGGGCAACGCTAGAATCAATAAGGTGTCGGCCATGAAACTAGGTTTTGCCAAGATAATTGAGAAAGTGCATATTTCATGATATTTTGGAAGTCCTGAAATTGACCTTCATACAGCAGAGAATGCTTGCTGTATTGATTACGCTGACACCTGGTCGTTGAAACGAGTTCATTGACTGTCGAAAGGCCAAAGTTCGCATCGCTGTACTACCGATTATGGATGTGGAGACACGGTGGAACTCAACACTGGAGTTGCTGGAGTACGCCTACCGATTACGGGAATTCACACATGAGTGGCTCCAACATCCAAAATACACCGATTACCGGCCACTTTTCACAACTCAAGATAGGTGGACCATTGTGAAGTATGTCATGAAAGTATTGAGGCCATCTCGATATTGGACCCTGTGGATGTCAAAGAGGCATACCGTCACATTACATCATGTTATCACAATGTACAATGACCTGTTCGATCAGATGGACAGCATGATGCGAGCTCTGGCCAAGAAGAAGACTCCAAGGAAGGAAGACTTGATCTTCTCTGTGAAGGTAGCTCGACAGAAGCTGTCCAAATACTACGCTGAAGTGACTCCAAAGACGGGCATGCTGCTCAGTCCTGCACATATCCTCGGTGCTTTCCGGAAGTCGCAATCGTTTAGAAAGTGGGACGAGGGAATGGATATCAATCCTGAGGATGAGAAATCCTATACTACCCAATACCAAGAGGCCTTCCTAATGAATGTTGAGAATGAATACTGTCCCAAACATTGACATGTGCCGGTTATGAAGCACAAAAGCCTACCGCACAGCAATCTTATCCCCTCTGCAACGGTTCTAGAATTCTGTCAATCAACCATTGATCCATATGATTTGTCCAGCGATGATAACAAATACTTAACGCCTAAAAATGTGGCTGAATCAACACCCTGACGAAGTGATCGCGCAGCATGCTTATTGACCGCCACCAGGCTCTATTTGAATTCGCCGCCCAAAGCACCACAGAACTGTGGGCAAATTAATCCAAATCTCAATGCTTACCACTCCGACCCAATGGAGATTAGCAGTACTTTTTGGTTCCCGGACATAACCGACTGGTGGCGTCAACAAGAGGAAACCAACTCAATGTACGCCAATCTTTCCAATGTGGCGCGAGACATCTTCTCTGTCATACCACATGGTGTTGAAGTGGAGGCCAGTTTTTCCCTTGGCTGAGATGTTATGGGCTGGAGGCAGTCAAAAACCACAGGCGAGACGCTTCGCGAAAAGGTTGTTGTAAGGCAGCTTGCTCGAGCCAATAACGGGATTTTGGCATGTGCTGACTCAGAATTGGATACAATGAACACAGAAAATGACTTGGAAATGAAGACAGATGCGGAAGAAAGGAAATTGCACAGAATGACCAAGGTTCACAACTATTTGGAGATGTGGCAGGGCAGCCACAACCTACATGGTACCACGAAGGGATCTCGAGCTCAAAACCAGTGGATGACCGCCGTGGGATACATTTTGGACACGGAAGATATCATCAAAGCATCGTGGTCACTTTTTTAACATGATGGTGAGGCTGCGTTCAAATTGTCAGAAGGATCTCCTTTGCCACCACCTTGGTCTGCAAAGGACCTCCCTGGAGGACGAACTCAAGTATTAAATGTCCGTCAAATCTGAAGAATCAACCGTCATCCAGTCAAAAGTGATGAGGATAGTGCACCTGACAGCATTTCGGACACTGAAGATTAGTTTCACTGCAATGGGGACTTAGATGATCCAAATGACAGCGAAGATGATTGCGCGGCAGACATTGAATGTGATATAGACCAAGACAATAGCATCGAGGATCCGGAATGCCCTGAGGTGCGGGATGTGAGTGCCAAGCCAAATGTTCCCGGATTGATTCGGCCTACACGGAAGTCAAAGTGACAGGCTGAAAAGGTGTTGATGACGATCAATGCAATCGAAACGAGGAGGAATCAGGGAGTGAAGAAACAGTAGGACAAAATCCGTCAATGTTTCACCAGCTTCTTTATGTATCTTGACCGAGAGTTTTAGTTAAAGATATATACTGGGTGAATGTTGAGCAGTAGCTTGTAAATACCAGTTGATAAACAGATGCAAAGCAGGCGCAATGAACCTTTTGACAAGATACATGAATTTTACTCGTGTGAGAGCAAGCAGTGCAAGAATGTTACTGCGCTCGCCTTTGCCACCGGGCCAAGTCTGAATCTGTCAGAAAGACCACTAATATGTTTAAAACATGATGAAAACTAGTATTGGTGGCAGCAGATGTTGAATGGACAATCCATCAAAATGAGCGTCAACGGAGCATCAACGAATTGTGGTTTTGTAAGTACGGTAATTACACATTGATTTGGTCGCTATTATGCAAAACCAATGTATTTGCAGCTTCTATAGGCAAAATAGACAGCAACACCGACCCCGCCGCATTCTGAGAATGAGCGTCAACGGAGCGTCAACGATTCCTAGTTTTGTAAGTATGGTAATTACACAGTGATTTGGTTGCTGTTATGCATAACCGATGTATTGGCAGTCTCTACAGTCAAAAGAGACAGCAACACGGTCACCGCCCGATCCTGAGAATGAGTGTCGACGGAGCATCAACGATGTGTGGTTTTGTAAGTACGGTAGTTATGCCATGATTTGGTCGCTGTTATGCATAACCGATCTATTGCCAGCTTATATAGGCAAAACAGACAGCAACACAGTCACCGCCCCATTCTGAGAATGAGCGTCAATGGAGCATCAACGATTTGGGATTTTGTAAGTACGGTAATCACACTGATTTGGTGGCTGTTAGGCATAACCAATGTATTGGCAGTCACTATAGGTAAATGAGACAGCAACACGGTCACCGCCTCATTCTAAGAATGAGCGTCAACGGACTCTCAACGATTTTTAGCTTCGCATCTTGGGTAATTTATGTCCCGATTGGTTGCAGACATCCATTTATCATATATTGGCAGCTTTTACTCGCTAAAACACCAGAGACATGCTCCCTGCCGCATCCTGAAAATGAGTGTCAACGGAGCGTCAACAGTTTCAGTTGTTGCATATTTGGTAATCAAGGCATCGCGCTGATCTTCGCGTTCATACAGCAATTATTGACTGCCCTTATAGGCAAAAATATAATTGAGCAAAGGTAAAACACCGATTCCAAATTAATTGATATTGCAAGCTGCAAAGCATGGAAAAACATATCTTTGGTTGTTGAAAACGTGATTTTGATAACATACTATTAACATACTCTAAAACAAGAGCCTTGATTGAATCTCTGGATGGACCCACTGGGTGATCCGCTGACAACCCGCCCAATTCAGATGGGTAAGGAGTTTACCATTGAACCGTACCCAAGTTGACAGTTCGGGTTTATTGACAACCCGGACTGCCGATTTGATAACAGTTTGGGTTGGACCCGGACCCGGACCCAAAGTGACGGTCCGGAACCATTGCTCACACTAGTTCCAACCCCTTGATGTTCCAGATATTGTCTTGCTTCCCATCTCATGGTCTCATATCCCTGAGTCGTGAGAATCATCTTTTGGAGGTATAGCCGATAGTCTCTCAATTGACACGACAATGAATTCCCTTCTCCAAATGCTGATTTCAGTGCTTTGCACATAGGGCAATCGTGCTGCTTGATTGAGTGAAAGTGAATGTTTTCGAAGTAGTCAGCCTTTGATGCACAGATGACAGGAAAACACTGCTGCATCTAACCATCCGCACAAAGCATAAGCTTTCCAGCGTTGGAAAGCGTGTCAAGAGGACGGACAATAAGCTCAAAGACCTTCCTTAGAACCTCTCGATGGTGGATTTGTTGATCCTTCACGGCAGTTGTTCTTCGATGTTGTTTAAAGTGATATTTCGGAATAATGGGAAGAAGGGCAATGAGGATGGTTGCAAGATTCGAAGGCATTGATCTAATCGTCGAGTCAATGTTTCCGAGATTCAAATATACTGGCTAGTGTTAGCAACGGGTCCGGGTAACCCATCAGAGGTCCAAGTTTTGATCAGTGGTTCAGTTCGGTTCGGTTCCAGACCCGGTCAAAAACCCGATCCGGTTTGTCTTGGCGGGGTTGTTACCCAGACCGGGAATAGAACCGCTGGTATTTGGCTGGGTTGGAACCGGACCGCGGATCCAAATACATGGTTCCTACTCCTTTTGCTTCAATTAAGTATTTGAGTTTTGATTGTATCATGTCATAGTCAATACGTAAATTGGTCAGCTTTAGCCCCTCTTTCACCTGCTGCATTCAAATTTGCGATCTGACTGATATTCGTTGAGTGGTTGTGAATTAATGGCTCATTGTAAGCGAAATTGGCGGGTTTTCGATCGCGACTCAAGGAATACTTGTCAGATCACAAATCTGACAGCGGGAGGTGAAAGCGCAACTAAAACTGCACAATCTATGTACTGATCATGTTGTGATACGATCAGAACTCAAATACTTGATTGCAGCCAAAATGGTCAATATCAAAGGCCGGGTTTTTGGTGCTAGAACCGCCCCATTTCCGACAGTCTGGGTTTTTCGTGTGGTAAGATCCGTTTCCACCATCCAGGTTCTGGTGGAACTAGTCTCGGAACCGACCCGGCAATTTGGACCCATTGCTAACACTAATACTAGCTATTCCGTCATGTCACCCAAATAGTTTGTAAGATGTGTCAGGTCTGAACTGCGGAATAAAGGGATAATCTTAGCTCCATGCGGCCGCCGTAGCTAATGAATTGGTCAAAATCATCATAGCTATGACGAAATGCAACTTATGTACCTGTTCATTCCACTACCAGTTGCTCGATTTCACCTCTGAGTAGATACGTTCCTTAGCATCATTGAATTCCTTTGCTGGAGCATACGACATATGGTTGCTGAATGGAGGCTGTTGCATGAGAAACTCAATGCATTCAACAGGATTGCGGTAAAAGAAATGTGTGTAATCATCATCGCCAAGGTTGTTTGGATCAGACAAACAATTTTCACACACTTTGCCAGATTTCCAAGAGTCGATGCCCATCATGTAGGACATTTTGTTCAACCTTTTGAATAAAGTGTGGGACGAAGTGAAGTTGCTGACGGTTGCCATTGTACGGTTCGCTAGACGTTCGTTGATCGCAGCACTGCTCAAGTAGTTCTTCAGGCACCAGTGCGCTAATCGATACTCCTCCTCGCCAGAAAACGGTGACGATAAATAAATTTCATCGTCGAAGATATCGAAATACTCATTACTAATAGGCTTGCTGGCTGGACGGTTGTCCATGTGTGGAGTACCATAAATACATGTCGGAACTGCAGGTTGCCCTGGATCGATACACGCATTCTTGCTGTCAGATTCTGTATTGCTGGAATGATCGTCGGAAGGGTGAAGACAAGAGTCACGATGCGGTTCATGAATGAATGGAAATAAATTAGTATCGTGCTCGATCGCAAAACCGTTATCTGGCAGTTGTTCGGCTCATATGTATACTATCCTGTGGTTGGGGTCTCGACGGAGGTGAGTGATGTAAGCGCCAATGTAGGAGTATGTCTTCAAGCACTAAAGACATTGTTGACAAAGATCGATGAATCGCTAGCGAAATGGAATGTCACAACAAAGTTTAGAAGCGTCCCAACGGTCTTTTAGCTACTCGTACTATGACAAGCGGGCTGTCCTCGGGAAAAGCTGCAGCTCGATTGACTTGTTCCAAAAAGGGGTCCTACCACTCTCGTTGGGTTTTTGTCATCCTCCTTCACACACTTGCAAAGTGAGTGATTGCTCTCAAAATTTCAAAATCCCTTGGATCTCGAAAAGCTTATGGCACCGGCATTCAGCTTGTCACAGCGATTGTTTTGCACACTCACAAGACCCTCCTATCCCCACTGACTGATTGATGGTTGTCACTTTATGTTAGGTTCGTACGTTACCTGAACCGTGCTTTCTCATTAGATACCGATCCAGCGACATCATTGTGGGGTATAAAAACTCGAGCGAGGACAACCGAGTGAGATATGACTGCAGAGCATGCTTTTAGTTGTCTTTGGGATGAACTTAAGCATGCAGTTGACGAATCAGGGCGCTTAGGTGATGCTAAGCAAATTGCCTCCTCGCTGAATTGCAACCAAGATGTTGTAGCCGGATCAAGAAAACCCTCCCAGCCCATATATATATTCCCCTTGCCTGCCAACTAGTGTTAGCAACGGTTCCGTTTTCGGACCGTTTCTATTATAGCGGTTCCATGAAAACCCGGACCTGGCTGGTTCGGTCCGGGTTTGTACAAAACGGTTCCCTCAACTAAGTCCACAAATATTCATCTGATAATTTAGTGTTTGGTACATGAAATATGCAGCTGCAGACGGCACATCTTTTGGTCATCTCCGATTTTTGATATCTTTAAAACTCAGCAAGTGGCTTTGAGATTATTGTCATTTTTGGCGTAAAAACGAGGTTTTTGGGCTGCCGCTTGCTGAGATTTAAAGATATTGAAAATCTGAGACGGCCAAAAGATGCGCCGTGCAAAGCTGCATATTACACATACCAAACACTATACTCTCTAATCAATATTTGTGGCCTTAAAGTGATGGTTCGCTTAAAAAATCGTCGATTTTTGATGGGGTAAGGCCGTTGCCACGCAGACCTATAATACCCGCCGGGTCCAAAACTGGAACCGTTGCTAACACTACTGCCAACCTTATCTACAATCTCCAGAACCTTCGACACACTCTCTTCACCTCGGCTACCACATCACATCACTCTTGACAATATATTCAACACTCCCGACGCTTGTTTAGAGTATCAAGCATTGGATATCCACCACTCAATCATTGACCACCGTTGAGAACCTATAATGTAATGTGATGCTTTCTGGTTGCCGAAATCAGTTGTCGCAGATGCTAATACAATCCAGATGCCGACTCTACAAGTCCCCGTCTGGGCTGAGAATGCCAGTGTTGCAGCCAGCCAATGGGCAGCAGAACCCATGGGCATTTGGCAGGATGAGGGTGGCTTGACAACACAATGGATAGATAATACAGTGAGGGTGCGCATCTGGGAGATTGCCCAGTCCATGAGCATGATCAACAAGTGAGGCACCAGGCCTGAGCGATGGGATCTTCCAATTCATTGTTGCGTTACTTGAATCAGTGATCTGGAGTCTAGAAGGCCACTTTGGAAACGGTACATGGCAGACAAGACTTACCGTCATGGTCAGAAACTCAAGGCAGCACTGGACGAGCTCTAGCAGGTTGGCCTTCAACAAAGACAGAGTAGGCTCGAAGAAACCCCGATTAAGAATAAGTCACTTGTGCACCTTTGTATGTATTTCATTCGCCCCGATGCTTCTTTTGCTCTTCCTGATGATGTGTAGATCCAGAAGACGATGTGGAAGAAACCTCGGTTCACAGGTCTCCGCCGATAAAGGTGTGTTGTGAGGCATTTCCCGGTTTCCTTGTCGAGCCATTTAGTGTTACCATTGCCTATGTGGATCCCAACATTGCTGGGAAGAGGGTGGGTGAAAACAATACTCAGCTATTCACATGGCACTGGCCTGGGGATAATGAATCAAGGCTTCCGATAGTTACATCAATTTGTCAGGGCACGTACGCCTTCGTTCGACCTCGTAGGCATACGTATGGTAAGTGTAGGATACGGTTGCAAACGTGGATGCGAGTGACAGTAGATGTAGATATATAGGTAAGATTATCGCTAGAGATCAAAGGCTCGTGGCGAGCCGACTATATAGAATGGCCGTTACCCGGCCCCAGGTCACGTGCTGCCGTTACAGTATCCCCTCTTTAGGCGCAGACCTCCTGGGCTGCATAAACCGTACAAGAGAAAAGGAAAGAAAAGGGAAGGAAGCATTATACAATCATGCCGCGTACGTACTCGTACGAAATCATAAGTCCTGCTACCGATTGGTACCACTCAGAGAGACCTTTCGGCTGATCCGGCGCATGGGGAAACCCCACCTCCAATGGCGGGTGGTAAAACCCCGTGCCGACGCCATTTGTACTGGGCCGAAATCCAATAAGAAGAGAAGGAAAGGGAAACAAGGAATGAAACAATCATCCTACGTACGCAATCGTACGAACCCAAAATCCCACAACCGATCGGTACAGCTCAATTGGCAACCTTTCGGCGGATCCGGCGCATGGGGAAGCTCCACCTCCAGTGGTAGGTGGTAAAAACCCATGCCGACACCATTTGTACCAGGCCGAGATCCAAAGAAGAGAAGAAGAGAAATGAGAAACAAGAAAACATCCAAAAGTGATCCCGTCTCCATATCTCGACTTCCGAGCTGAACCCATACTCCTCCGACCATCCATTCCCGAAGCCCGTATCTCTCGGCGTAGGTCATTGTCGGAATCATCACAGTGGTTGAGCTTCCACTCACGAGTCGGCATCGATGGGAGCTTCCGCTGCCAGCATCGTTCGTAGCCTTCTGTGATCATCGATCGCATACGTCAATTGCATCGTGTGAAGTCACATCTCATTCGTCGATATCTAACACGTAAGCTTTTCTAAAATGGTTATACTTACCAAGTTCAAGCGCGCTAGCGCTATGTGAGCTCTGTGTAGTGCTTCCGCATGCTCTGTAGAGTACATCTTGCAGCCGGTCGTCATCGGTACTCGGCATTGACTCGTAGATTCGTAGACTGATCTTGATTCGGTAATCATCTGTCGAAGTCCGCTTCGGTGACCATCCGGTCGATTTCATAGATGCGCTCTCTCAAGGCGGCTTCAATATAATCGTGGTCGACTTCTCGGTAGACTTCTCGGTAGACTTGTTTGTTGACTTCACGGTACGTGTCTCGGTAGAACGGCTATCTCCCTCTGTTTGAAAATCGTGGCTCCATCGACGACTTCTCCATCATATTGATTGTCGATTGCCATCGTGGCTCAGTAGCAGTGTAATCGTGATTCGGGATTGTAATCGAATTGGAATTGGGATTCATTGATGCTTCGACACGTAATTCGGTTCGGCATTCGCTTCGTAAAGTTGATTATGCATCTCGTTTTGGCATTGGACAACGATGTGAGCTTCCGCTCCGGGCATTGTAACTGTGATTCGCATATAGCACTCGCGGTGACCGTGGCAGAAACGACGCCAATTGCATCGGGCATGGGTGGAATATCATTGATCCATATCTAACACGTAAGCATCACAGTAGGCGGTCATACTCACCGTGATAGGAGCGTGCTTCTGCTCTCGGAAGCCCGCTTTGTACATGGCATTTGCAGATCTCGCCATCTTTTGATTCGGCATTCAGTAGGGTCTCGGTGGACCGCTTCTCGGTGAAAGTCATTTGGATGATAGCATCCGTGCATTCTTGGTCGACGTCTCTATGGCCATCTCGGTAGGCAGCTTCGGTAGAATTCCGTTTGCTTCTCGGTAGTCATTCGGTAGGCCTCTGGGTAGGGTGGTTTGGCATTCAGTTTGGTATGCCATTCAGCGATAGTTTTGATCCTTTAGTACGCCATTCGGTAAGCGTCTCGGTCTGTGGCTTGGTACGGTAGGGCTCCCGGTAATCCTCTCGATCTGATTTCTATGTGAAGTCCTTCGGCAGTGATATCCGTCACTGTGAGATCTCGGTGATCATCTCTTGGTAGTTATCGTGGCTCTCGTGATGCCATTCGGTAGGCTATTCAGTACGTTCGGTGGTCATATTCAATCTCATTCGGGACCAATTCGGTAGCCATATTGCAGTCATTCGGTATTTCGTTCGGAACTGCTTCGGTAGCCATAGTGCAGTCGTTCGGTATCTTGTTCAGAACTGCTTCGCTATTGGTATTTGCGCTCGTTCGGCATGGTTTCGGTAGCTATATTTGCACTCGTTCGGCATGGATCAGGCGAGGTTGATAATATCATCATCTCTCCGGTGCACTTGCAGGTATACTGGACGTCCGTCGTATGCTAGGTGAGCTTATCGTCTCAGATCGCGGGGTGCGCTCGCTGGCTCTCCTCCGGGTGTGCTTGTTGATTCATCTGTAGGTGTGCTTGCCATCACTTGACTCGGTGCACTTATCGTCGTTCTGGTGCTTCATTCCTGCACTTCCGGTACGGTAATTGTTTGCGGTAGGGGTTGCGATTCCGGTATGGTCATCCCCCTCTTTTTGAAAATCGTTGCTCCGCTGACGACTAATCTCATACGGCTTGATAGGGAACATCGATTGGAAGGGCTTGAATCGATATTGATACCGATGTCGATTTGCAGTTGTCAATTATCATCGTCGTTGTGTAGCTCGGGATCGCCGAGTCTGAGTCGGGATCTCATTCGGGATAGTATTCTCGGTATTATAACTTCGTGAGAAATTCGGCGTTGTAATCTCTGCCAGAAGGCTGCTTGATTTGGCATCTTGCAATGGTATTCGGGATTGTACTCGGTGGTGCCATGCTGCCGGTACATCGTTTATCTGCATCTCGCACTCAATTGGTAGCCTCGTAGATTGTTATAGAAAGTAAGCATATTAAGTAGGGTAGAATTCCACATAACCTCGTGTATATCGCAATAGTCAAAAGACTGATTGTCGTCTGTCTCCGAGCATCTCCGGGATAGGCAAATCGGCGCTCGTAAGTCCAATTCCTATAGTCTCAACAATAGCTCTTTTCCTCGATCGAGTAGCCTTCCGCAGGACCGTTGTCTGTCGTATCTGGGACATTATCTCTTGCCCGGGCTTCCAATTGTAGTTTATAAGTATACGACGCTTCTAAGTGTGCTTCACCGCTGTGATTTGTCATTCGTTTGTCGGGATGATCTCCAAACTGCAGACCAGCACGGATTCGTACGGCTCTGAATCTGCTCCATCAGTGTTAGCCATATGGATGAAAGAAGGATGGAAGTGGTGGAAGGGAAAATCCAGGAGCCCGGATCGGAATGGTTCGCCACAATAGGGCCAAGCCCCGTCGTCCAAGTACTCCCTTCGTGTCTCGGCGAGCCGGTAGCAGTCATTCAGGGTTCCCCTGCAGACCCCCTTCTGCCGCAACTACCGCCGCTGCTCCCTGCTCGCCCATTCAGCATCGACTGGGGCTCGTCCCACCTAGTTTTCATGAGGTGACGCCTTCCGACAGTGTAGATGCTCCCAGCAGACCGGTGCCCTCGTCATTTCGTATGGCGAGGGCTGCGACAACCTCTCTAGCAAGTAGGTCATCGAATGCGGTGGCCCCCAAGAACTGAAGATATACAGCTGGGGATGGTTCACATGCACCGTCTTCCGCACTTCAATCTCCCTGGGGTAGCGAAGTGATAGTCTGCTCATTTCCGGAATTCCCAACCGGTGTCCGCAAACCTAGCAACTGGCCTCTAGACCAGTCAATTTCAGGATTCCTAGATTGGGACCAAGTACGAGATCATAAGCCATCTGTCACGGCGCAGGCAGGTACGGTGATACCTGGGAATAATAGAAGAAAGATACGGGTGGTGCGGAAGGAATTGTGTTACGGAAAAGCGGAGACGTTGGAAGATGCGAAGGAAGCGGTGAGATGGTGGCGGTACAATTTATTAAGATAAAGAAGCGGTCAGAAGTGTTGCGACGTCGGGTGATATGGCGTGGTTGTTACGATAAGGAATAACGGAGTGGTGTGTAAGATCATGGGATAAGATTCGGATGGTATATCGGAGCATGGAGAATGGTTCGAGAGATGGCAGACGAATTGTATATAAAGAGAGTGTTGATGGTGTTGGAGGATTTCCTTTTCTTCTCTCTTTACTCGTTCTCTTGTATAGCAAGCAATAGTACGACTT
>Ga0307515_10006752_pt1 | contig 22840 bp, 29 predicted proteins | sample 17_EM_MG_FD_194513 | JGI IMG/M metagenome (GOLD analysis project Ga0307515, IMG submission 194513) | Populus trichocarpa ectomycorrhiza microbial communities from riparian zone in the Pacific Northwest, United States - 17_EM | ecosystem: Host-associated > Plants > Roots > Unclassified | place... | reverse complement strand
CGGACAAGACGATTCGAATCTGGGATGCGGAGACTGGTGTTGCAGTTGGCAAACCTCTGGAGGGGCATAGCAAACATGTGTCGTCCGTCGCCTACTCTCCCGATGGGCGGCGCATCATCTCTGGATCTAGAGACAACACGATTCGAATCTGGGATGCGGAGACTGGTGCTGCAGTTGGCAAACCTCTGGAGGGGCATAGCGAATATGTGTCGTCCGTCGCCTACTCTCCCGATGGGCGGCGCGTCATCTCTGGATCGGAGGATGCGACGATTCGAATCTGGGATACCGAGCCTAATGCTGGAGTTAGTAGTCCTCTAGAGGGAGAGGTTGTGAATGTGCCATCCGTTACTTCCTTTCCCACTGGGCAGCACAATGTTTCTGGATCTAATAGCAACACCATCCATGTGTCGGAGACATTTTCACATCAACCGTCCTCATCTTATAATCCGCTCCATGCTCATTTTTATCCACAGCCTGACTCACAGGGCTGGGTCAGAGACTCAGACCGCGGCTTACTCTATTGGGTACCCCTAGATTGTCGATGGGGCCTCCATTCACCTGCTCTCATCACAATCCCTTTCACATCTGACGTTCGATCAGTCTCTCTTGATTTTGAAGACTTTGTCTTTGGAACCGATTGGCCCCAAATTTTCAACAGTGCACAGCGCTAACCATTTTTCCTCGTAACCTTTTGTATATAATCTGGTGTATGAGATGCTTAGTGGCTATCGAATCTCTACTTATGCTCCTCATTTTGTCACAAATAGCAAACAAGGGATATGCCACCTATGCACCCGACTCGGGAACGACTACGGACGTACACTCGCAGAAGCTGAAGGGACCTAAGTCACGAAGGTAGATGATACGTCCCACTCGTGGTAGCACAGCAGATTAGTATTTTTTTGCCCAAACAACCAGCCAGCGAGATGTACGCGGAAAGGCACGGAAGAAACAGAGAATAATCCAAGAGGTGAGTTAGGACTTCAGAGACCCTATAGATGCAATGGGGGAGTCAAAGATGAGTAAAAATAGAAAAAAATGAACTACAGTAGTATTCGAGAGCAGACGGGAGATTCGAAATCGTGAAAATTCTTTGAGTATATTTAATCAGGAGACGTTCATAACCGATATCAAAAGTGATCATGATTGAGAAATTGGAGCTGAGGTGCTACAGAACACGAAGGATGCGCGTCCTTGCTGGAAGAACTGGGTGAAATTACAGGATATTCCTTTGGAAAATAGAGGGGCGAACACAAAAGCAGCAGCAGGCGGCGGAGTCCAAAGAAAGCATGGGAGAACGAAACGGAGCGAAACGAAAAATAAAATTAATCGGTTATCGAGAAACACGGAGAGGAAACCAGAAGAGCCTATGTGACAGACTTGGTTTAGGACCAGAGAGACGAGCGTCTTGGAGTGGTAAGGAGAGAGGCAGCAAGCAGGCGCGAACGGCGAGGAGCGGGTTGGTTGTTCTTACTTCAGTATGTCCAATGTATTGTGCCATGAGGAGAGGAAGAGAAGGGTAGACGGCGCTGTGGGTCGTACGTAGGCACCACCTGGTCTCCCCACCCGCACCACTTCCAATCATCCCGTTGCCGCGGCCAGGGCTGGGGAGGCTATAGAAGAGTCTCCGCGAGGGACATCGGACGTAGCGGGGAACTGTGGGCTCGCGTCGTCGAACTCGAATCTTCCAACACCGAGTGTACCACCGGGCGGGCCACCCCCGCTGCTCATACCCATTCCAAGTCCCCGTACAGCACCACCAAAGCGATCCATGCCATTATGACCGCCAAATCCTCCATAGACAGCACCACCGGTACCACGACCGAGGGGCAAATCGTCATAACCGCCTCCGACGCCGTTTCCACCCGCAGGGCGAGCAGAAGAGTTCTGGAGTCTGCCGGGCCGTAGGTGTCAAGGAGCTGGTCGTGGGACAGAAGACGGGCCAGCCCCAACCCCAGTAGCTCCATATACTCGGTGATCCATCCCCATGCCGCGTCCGTAGCCCTGCACAGGGCGCCCACCGTATCTACTAGCATGATATCAAGTTCATCTCCTCGGCCGAGTTCACCGCCACGGGGTGGCGGAGGCAGGTAACACACGTCCAGTACCGTTGGAATAAAGCGTCCTGTAGGCAATGGGTGGTGGCGGGATGGGCTGTAGTTGACGAGGTGCTCCTCCGTTCGGACCGAGACCATGACCATTGTTGAGAATGATATCCTGAAGGCGTTGAATAATGTGGTTGACTTGATCATTGGTCAGGGGTCCTTCAGGCGTTAGAGTGGGGATACTCGGTGGGTAACGGTTCCCAGAAGGACCGCTATTAGGGTTTGAGGCGACTGTGGGGTTGCGGACACAGTCGGGGGGGCAGGGTTGGGGGGGCAGGGTTGGGGTGGCCGAGGCACGATCTAGAAATGGACAAGTCGCGGTCAGGTAAACAGAGGCACTGAGAATAGTAAAGATACGCACTACGGCCCTGCCTTACTGCCTCTAATTGAATAGCCGCCGGGTGCCTCAACAACGCGCTGTGCGTCGGCCTTACGGACGAATTGGACGAAGCCGCATAATTTTGTGGGACCTAGGGAGACGGATGTATTAGGGACAATAGAAAGTTTCACAAGAGGTGATGAACATACGTAGTGCGTAGTAAACTGGACCAAATGGCGTGAAGAAGGTTCACGGAGATGAGTGGCGAAAGACCTAGTAAGCGTCTATTGAAGTTGCAGCTACCGGTGGGTTGATAGACACCGTTGTGTTTGGGAGGGTCCGAAGGGGCACTCGGTTCTGGAGGTCCGCCGAGCAAGTACTCAAGTATAGTACGAGTGTGGGGGTTTTGGTGCGCCCACTGTTGGATATGAGCAGGGGTCGTTCCAGGGGGAGGTGAGATGCCGGGGTTGTTCGGATATGAGCCTTACGGACGGTGTTGACCATGCTAGTTGGACAGCTAGGTGCGCGAATGCGGGCGACGAGCCGCAGGTGCAACTCGTTGGAGTAGTTGTTCTTTGAGATCTGAGAACCAACGACTGTGCTCGTGACGCTCCGAAGGCGTTGGACCGTTGTGGGGTCGATCAACGTGGGGGCGACAACGGGGGTTGTTTGCACCCGTGTTCACTAGCATGTGACAAGCGCACTGGGGAGAGGACCGAAAAGTCAGACAGGACAGATTTCGTAACCTTGAAAATACCACATACTGAGGGTGAGACTTGCAGTAGGGGCCTTGGATCGCTGTGAGTGCGCGGATTTGATCAGCGTCACTCGTGAATCTGTTGCACAACGGGGTCAGAGGCTACGGCAATAGAAGAACTTGCGGGAAGGTGCCATCCCGATTGAGGACAATCGAGAAGAGCAGTCGGGAGTCGAAGGTCAAATTTGCGGACCTTGTGGTGGTGGTGGTGTTTGTGGGAGGAGCAAGACTGGGTCTAAGTAAGGTAGGGGCCATCTAAAATAGGCACCCCCCTAATAACTCGCTCCGCCCAACCCCACAACTTAAAACTCGTCCATACAACTCTTGTAAATAATTTTTAGATATTATCCTAGAGCTTCAAAGCGGGAAAATGTCCTTCGTTGTGGCAAAATACGCAACTCTTTTTGGAGGATCAGATGTAGGTGCTAAAGTCATAATCTGGTCGATTGGCAAAGTTTTACCATTCGGGCTTTCAACATTTGGCGGTCTCTTCCTTTGTCTTAGTTCTATTCAATCGGAGTTTGAATAACCTTATTCTCTTGACCAGTACTTGTCTGTGGGCATCGAAAATTCACCAGAAATTCACTATGGGCTGCAGGGAACTTTGTGATGTTTATCGAAAAGGATTGACTGGAGCAGACACTGCGCGGCTTGGGCGAATCGTCAATATCATGGCCATCGCACCCTTCCTCCGGATATCCTTCATAGCCTGCATAGTCCGAAAATAGCGTGAGTATAATGTAGATTTTATTTATTTATATCTGCCATCCCCGACCCATCCAAACTTTTGAGAATTCCAAAATCTCGAATTTGGCGGTGGTCTTTCCTTTGTTTTCCTTTTTGGGAGGGGTGCCTATTTCGGATGGCCGCTACCTTACGTTGATAGCTAGATATGAGGTTTATAACTTGAAAGGCAGTGATATCGGTGGGAGCGAGTGCGCAGAAACAGTTATCGACAGCGTTTGTTGAGGTACGAGTACGAAACAGGTGAGAGGCGAGTGTTGGAGAGAACACGTGGTTGCTCAAGCCCATTGCAGCTGTAGTGAACTGTGTCGAGCAGGAGAGACGGTGGACGATGTGGTGAGAGACGGAGAGAGAACGTGTCCAAGGCTTGGGAGGATGGAAATTTTTGAAATTTTTGAAATTTATAACCAAACAAATAAGACATGACATGACAGGTGTGAGAGTGGGTGTGAGATGATACGATAAGATGAAATGATTTGCAGCTTGCTAGCTTGAACAACTCATACCGGCCTTTGCATCAATAACATGAAAGACATAAGACGCAAGTCCACATTTGCTGCTTTTAGCTATGTCCCTGTGGCTCTAAACCTGCCAATGCCACTTTCCTCCAAATATGTTGTACTTTTTGAAACAGACGTATGTACGTACTAGTAATGTCCAGCGAACACCGTCTGTGCATAGTGTCTTTTGGCAACAGATAATACTACTCTTACTCCTATCCCATTTGCTCACAGGTTCAGCTTTAATTCCAGGAATCGTGTTGTCGTTTGTATTGCCCCTTGAACCTGACAACTGTCACGTACGATGATTCAGGACTAGCCAGGGCACGGCTAGAGGTTCAGGATAAGACTCAGAGGATCGGGACGGGAGGTTCAGGATGAGACCAGATCGGCTGGGGCTTAGGCCAGCGCAGATCAGGGTATTTATACACAGAATAAAATACAAACGAGAGCGAGAATACATCATATGTTACAGCACAAACGAAACGGAGACCGTCCGAGAAGCGCGCAAAGAGAACGTCCGAGACCGGCTATCATCTCAACAACAATGAAGTACGAATTATTGAAAGCGTTGGACTCGTTCGCGAACGAACCCTTCGATCTTAAGCGCCATGCGGCGTATATTAGGCTTGCGATGCAGATGGAACATGGTGGAGAAATCGCTACAAACGTGCCATCTCAGATGGTAAACGCAGTACCAGCAACCGACGGCAAGTCATATTTGTATTAGACGCGTATCAGAATCCTCCTAACAATCTGACTCATATATAGATGTATGGCTACCATTCCAACGGCACCAATTCGCAACACTCGACGTGAACACTACAGAGAGCGCAGGAACGTTGCTAGGGCTATTTGCACAAGCAAAGAATGACTATCTCTGTGAGCACATGTAGTCGTTCAGCGGGTATTATCCGAATTGACATGAACACCATCAGCAATCCGGATCCGATTCTCAAACTGCTCGAACTGCAAATGGAGGCACTCATCGACCTGAACTCACGTGAAGATCTCTCAGAAGAAGTGAGAGATATACGGGAAGCCGAACGTGTGCGTGAAAGTATTCGCAATTTGGTGTCTGTGCGCCTACTACCCTCTGTTTTGACATTTTAATCGCTCCTTCAATACAGAGCGACGAAATATGGAACCTATGGCCAAATTGGGAAGTGAGAGGATCGAGGGTTCACCATACGCTGAGGCATGGGCCGAAGTGGGCGGGAGCTGTTGTAGACGTGGACGCAAACGTATGCGCCAGACCCATATCAGTCCGTCATTAATATATCCTGCAGTAGATATAGCTCATCATATTACAATAGACTGCACCACGACCAGCGATTCTTATTCGGCCTTCATGACGCCTACTTCCCACCTCAACAATATGAACGGGAATTGGTACAAGTAACCAAGCTTCGAGAATACGCCTTACACATGCTCTCGTGGAAAGAATAAAGGTACACCCGCGAGCAGATTGAACCAAAACTCAGAGTGGTTCTAGGAGCATATATTCTATGAGAGAAGAAGGGCAATACGATACAGTCCGGTCTCATACCTATGCTGTGCGAGCGTGCTATCGAACACGCTGCGAGTGAACGATGGGCCGCGATTTGGGCAGAAGATGAAACACGGTTGGCTGGTGTTAACGTGGATTTTGGGAGGACAACCTAGGTTTTTTAGGTGGGTGAAGTGCGTTGACTATGGAACTTCGAACTGAATGGCTTGGTAGATTCGGGAAAAGGAGACGCCACCTAACTTGATCAATCCTGTGCGAAGTGCGATTAAGAGCGTCCCTGGTAGCGGTACCATGCGGTCTGCATATCTTTGTCTGTTGGGAACACACGGGGGAGAGGAGATTGATGATATTGAGACCGTGCCTGGTGAATGAGCTGAATGGAACCCTTGATCTCTGCTGAATCTCTTCTTAGGGGTATACGAACCTGCGATAGCTATGAGCGTTCTTCAATCGAGTCTGGATGACTTTGGGCTGGTGGTCATGGCGTCGTCAGCAGTGCTTCGGTGAGGAAGGGGGGGAGGTTACGTTTGGTTTGTGTCGTTTGCCGTCGCACAACCTAATGTCTAACATGGAGTGCAGACGAGGATGAGGTTGCCGATGTGCTTCGCGCTCTTCAGGAAGCAATCACTGTAACTCGCAAGTATCCAGGAGAGGAACCTCGTACGCGACTTGAAAGCTTCTTGGCCAACTTCGTGAGCACCCTAGTCAATGATAGCGGGAGAGGTGTTGTCGAGACGAGGTGCTTAGTACCTCACATTCACGCCAGTGCATGGCTGATCAAGCACCCGAAGCGTGGCAGGATGCAATAGTAAGTCCTACCTCGTGTAGCAGACCTTCGTCGATCTTCTCATGTCACCTCTATCATCTTCCAACTCTTTATCTGGATCCTGGCTCGCCAGTTGTGCAGTGAAGAAAACAAATCTCTAATGCGCGTAAGGTCCTCAAGGACCTGACCCAACGCAAAGGGATCGAGTGGCCCCGGGCGATCTGGGACCGTTGGATCTCGCTGGAATACCTCTTCGGTTGAAATGACGATGGGCAGAATTCGAGTTTGAAGAAGGCGGAGTAAGGCTTAGGCTACAGTAGGTTACCCATATGCTTACTGGCAAACCCAAGAGACCGATGTTCAGACCCATACTTAGGGGACGATGGAAGTGGACACTCTTACTTCAGCTGCGGGAAACGGAGGCGTCAAGCTTAAGAGAAAGGGAGGTGATGTTGGAGTGAAGGATCCACCGTTTAGGAGATCCAAGACTGCAGAATCCCCATATTCGCCGCCTGTCTCAGCGACCGCTCTTACACCTGGGGCATTGAGGCACAAGCTCAACCCGCTGAGCCCATCAAGTGGTGAGAGGTCCCGATGTCTAGCAACGCCCTCGTGGTCACTCAGTTGGCCGCAGGTACCACAGCAGAGGATCTAAACAAACTCTTCAAGGACATGAGTGCCATAATAAGGAGCAATCACGACGTGGTGCCATCCGCGAGGTGCAGCTGAAAAAGCGGTGGCGGGAATCATTGCAACGATCGAATTCTGCTCCAGAGTAAATAATCAGAATGGCGAATAATGGTTACTTTATATTAAGTTTATATTCAGGAATCGGTCTTTTCCGCCCTGACCCCCGATAAGAAGCGGATTCACGTAGAGGAAATTGCCGTATAGTTTTGCTCAGCAAATTGCCCAAAATCCAGGTCCGGAAACTTATTAGCTTGCTGTTACGTTTCGTAGTTCGCTTGTAATATAATGAAAGTAGGCTCTTCTTTCAGTCCCACGTATATACGATATCTAGCGCTAACTAGTTATGTATACACTCGTTTGATAGTATAGAGTAAAAATCTGACACTGGCCGGCAGTGTCGGAGGAGTGGGGCGAGTAGAGCAACCGGATGTGAAACTATACAACTACATAAAGTGCTTTTTAGGTTTCTAAACCTCAGATATAGATCAGAACACAGTATATGAGATGTACTAGAGTGTGTAGTGCGACAATGGAGCAGGGCACAATTGACGGCGATGTCTTCAATACTGGTTATTTATCCTGCGCCTCCTGTCCCCTGCACTCTGTATCGCCTATTAAATAGGCTTGCTAGTGGGCTCTTAAGGTTCTATAGATAAATGGTTTGTGGTAGTAAAGATGATATACCAAAGCCCTTGTACGTATAGTAGCGCACTCCGCAGCGGGATACGTGTCTACATAGCTACAGGTGTGTAGATCATCCCAGATGACACGTTTATCTGTGCTTCCGTGGTCACAGACCTTTGGGTATTACGGAGGTTTCTCGCATTTCTCGATTACGCGGCAAACAAAGCGAGTCGGTCCCAGATGCGATGCAAGTAAATAATGAGCGAGAATAAATACCAACCAAATATACCTACGACATATATTCGTTTCTCCGCTGACACGCGTGTGCGTTAAGTCATAACTTTCCACTAATACCCGTTCCATATCACTCGCTGCACATATGAGTCAGATACGATTCTCCATCCTATTTTTGCTCCTCACCGTGGCTTGCCGTCAATCACTCGCGGCACCACTAGAACACTCGCAGGCTACTGGGAGGAGGTCAGAGCTCTCTCCAACTCTAAGTACCATAGCTCCTTACTCAGTCTAGATGTCTGACGCGAGGGTCTGAAATCCAGGAGAATGAACAGGCATCGAGGCTGCAAAAATTCTTTTAGAATATCTAAGTGATGTGCATAAGCATGGAGAGTAGTGAAGATTGCAGGGGCCGTCGCTTTCTGAGACCATCCAATAATGTTTGGGACGACCGTGAGGCCACACTATTGTCCGAACTACATTGTCTCTCAAAATATACAAGCCCTGATATGATGTTCTCATTTCTCATTTGGGCCGACAGGCGACTTGGGTTCATCCGAGAGAGGTTACGACGTAGCAAATGAAGAATAAATATAATAATTACACCTCTCAAGTGTCAAGAATAAATATCGCCCTAGATTCGCATAAATATGCAAGTCGCCTTCTACAGTTCGTAACAAAGACGCTCTCAGGAAGCTTCACGAGCAACGACTGTGCTTGACTTTCTGCCACTTTGCTCGGAATGGTGTTGACATTTAACATGGTGGCTTTTCTCAAAAAGTAAGTCTTTCTCGTCGTCAGTCAAAGCCTCGGTAGAAGGTCTGGAATAGTGCTCGTACCTTTCGTCGTCGTCGGGACTTCAGCACTAAAAATGCGTAGGTAATCCACCGGGTTGAGGACGTGCAGGCCGAGGAGGTAATCCACCAGGTCGAGGTCCCCCCGGCCGGAACTGCCGCTTAGATGGGGGATGAAAATCTTCCTTGACCAATGTGTCATGGAGTGATTCGACTGTGGTGTCTCCTGACTCATGGCGCTGTGTAAGTTCTGTGGAGGGCACAGGGGCGGAGAAGACCGGACTGGCAGCAGCGAGGGCAAGGAGAATGGTTATGAAGAGCATTGCAGGCAGATAAATGAGAAGGTGGAGGTAAATTGAGTCGGAGGAAGGCTAGAGGGACGATTAGCGTCTGAGGCTCTGCGCTTGTATCAGATACAAAGAACTCACGCAAGTAGGCACCTGGCTAAAGCTCTTGTTTGGAAGGGAAAGGAGCTGAGGAGGTGCCCACCGCGCAATGAGAGGGTTTTATACTGCAGGATTAGGTGAACCTCGCGCGGTCGCGGCGACGCGCGGGTGTGGGGTGCGAACATGGTTACCTCATCCAGACCATTCGTCCCTGTCTTCCGTCTGCCATCTGCAAAATCAAGGGTTAAGCCATTGCCGGCCACCAGTGCACGTACACAGTATGCCACATTGAAGTGTCCCTGGCCTATTAATCGTTGAGACCCCTGCCTTTTTCTCGCTTGTCACAGGCTTCCTGGTGTTTGTGTGAGTCTTTATATGGCCCAAGGTTCCAATTTATTTATCACCCCGTTCAGCCCACCAGCTTATGTTGCCCCCACGTCGGACAGGACATTGGGAACTCTCGAGAGCATTGAGTCTCCCGAGGGATTGCTCGTTACAACAATCTTGGCTTGTGGGTGCATCTCCTCCTGCCTATTGTGGACTCCCGTTGCAGCATTCATGTTGTCCTGCAACGGCATTCCCTTTGCTGCCACACGGCTTGATGGTTTCCCCCGATCAGACGCATAATCCCAGCTTAATGGCCATAAACTTTCTTGAGGCAGTTTTGATCTGCACGACCGCACCTTGTGTGCCTCAGTATCCAAAATTGTGGGTTTCCTTCCAGAGCTATCACATCAATGATCTATTCACCATCCCATATATTGGTCAGTTTCCCTCTTGGACAGTTTGATACAACATTCGATAGAAAGGGGAAACTGAGCTAATTTGATAGTACCTCGATGCAATAATCGCATTGGGAAATGATTGCTTAAGTACTTGAGCTGTGCCAGGTCGAGGTTGCCCGCCGCGTCGCGGTAGACGCTCCATTGATGAGCTCTGTTGTCCGTGACGTCGGTGATGGGAGGTGTGCAATGATCGCGAAACGACCTACTGCCATGTCGCTATATCGCAGTCATCAATGATGTTGATTTGATTTCCAATTGGCAAGGCGTTGGGCGTCGAATGCCCACGCCCTAATCCGAGGATTGAGATCGAAATAGGCATGCGTGTGTATGTGTTTAGTGAAATTCGCCCATCTGTACTTTTACTTCCTAGAAGCGGCGCTCAGCTAGGTGCAATTCGTGTTCTTCGTTTCAATAACGTTCAATACTGCGCTTTCGCGTCTTGATCTCGCGCCTGCCGGACCAGTTTACTCACCTCCCCGGTGTTCTCGCCCGTGGGAGTTGCACGGTGCCAGGTTGGAGTGTTGAAAATCGGGGGGTGTGACCCGAAACCGATACCGGTGTCCATTAAGCCATTTTGCCGGACTATGGATTTAGAATAACTGTGTATGTAATCCATTTCCGAACACCCTTCCTCGCTGCCGTTCTCTGCGGGGCTCTGTCCCCACGCTTCGGCTCACAACCCCGCGGTTGTGCCAGAATTACAACCTGCTTGGCCCAACTTTGACCCTTCCACTCTGCTTAGACGCACAGAACGATGGCAACGCTCTTGACACTCATTCCGGTGCCGAAAGGGTTGACGTCCTATACGGCCATCATTGTCCCAAGCGGCCACGAAGTCAGCTACGGCGATCTGCGCGCGTCCACTCTCAACTTCAGAGATATTCTCCGAAAATCTTATGGTGTCAAGACTGGAGACGTCGTAGGCGTGAGTCTCATCAACTCGCTTGAATTCGTCATTGCGTTCATGGCCATCGGAATCGCCAGGCGAGCATAGTAACTACATCCTCGTGAACTAGAACGCTAACACCCGTTCCTGCTGTCTAGGGCAATTGCTGCACCGTTCAACCCTGCGTACACTGTTCCTGAATTCCAGTTTTACTTGGCGGACACAAAACCGACCATCCTCATTCTTCCGAAACTCACCCCGCAAAACGTCCCTGCTCAGACAGCGCTTGAAGCCGCGAAGAAAGAGGGCGTTCGTGCGGTCGAGTTCTGGATTGAGGAAGGTGTTCTCCAGCACAAGGTCGCCCATGAGGGCAGAACTGGCAAGGTCGAGCCGAACTATGACTCTAGCGATCCCACTCCCCACGATATCGCTTTAGTCCTGCATACTAGCGGCACCACTGGCCGGTGAGAACAAATTGAAAGCTTGGGACGAAGCGGTTTACTCACAAAATACCTTTTCTGTCTATCATCCAGTCCTAAAAGTGTCCCTCTGAGTCACAGGAATCTCCTCCGAACTACCACGAACATCATCAACACCTGCAGCCTTACCTCAAATGACAGGACCTACCTCGTTATGCCACTCTTCCATGTACATGGCCTCATGTGCGGTCTTCTCTCATCCTTACGAGCAGGTGCAAGCGTCGTAATTCCACCACGATTCTCTGCTAGCCAGTTCTGGTCCGACTTCATTAGCTACCGGTGCAACTGGTGGACGGCCGTACCTACCATCCACAACATTCTCCTTTCCTCCCCGTTACCAGCCAAGCTACCGAACATCCGCTTCATCCGCTCTTGCTCTTCTGCGTTGCCTCCCGTTATCTTTCACAGGCTTGAGGAGACATTCAAAGCACCTGTACTCGAGGCGTATGCTATGACTGAGGCAGCGCACCAGATGACCTCGAATGTGGTCGAGACCCGTCTGCCCGGAAGTGTCGGTGTTGGCGTCGGCGTCGAAATCAGTATTCGGGATGAGGACGGTAATGAGGTACCCAAGGGACAAACTGGAGAGGTGTGCGCAAGGGGTGAGAACGTCACCACTGGATATTGGAACAACGAGAAGGCGAATAAGGAGAGTTTCTTCGGAGGCCGGTGGTTCAGGTGAGCTCTCAATAAACATCTGGTTGAACGACTAAAATATGGAGGTGATTACAGGACCGGAGACCAAGGACTCATCCTTCCTGGTGGCCAGTTACAGCTCACAGGGCGCATCAAAGAACTCATCAATCGCGGTGGCGAGAAGCTCGCGCCTCTGGAGATCGACGCTGCTATCCTCTCAGTCGATGGTGTGGCTGAAGCTGTATGCTTTGGGGTTGAGGACCCCAAGTATGGCGAGGTTGTCTGGGCTGGGGTCGTCCTCAAGCCTGGATACGGCGGTGATGATCCGACGGAAGAGGAGAGGATAAAGAAGGGACTTGATGGGAAGATTTCCAAGTTCAAGGTCCCCGAAAGGATTGTTATTGCCAAGACGATTCCGAAGACTGCAACTGGAAAGATACAGCGGCGGCATGTCAGGGATGCGTTCGTCAAACAAGTCAGAGCTCAGAGTGCCCAGGCTAAGCTCTAAGCCTGGATGGAGACAATAGAGGAGGTCCTCCGCTCAATTTCGTAGGACATGCAGCAGTGTACCGAAATTATTTATTTGGATTCCGCATATATCTACTTTATGCCCAAGGTGGACCTTGTCTATGAGAGTGAGGAACGTCAGGGCGAGCGTGCCCCACATGTTTCGATACTTGGTCTCCGCCGCGCCGAACACTTTCACCTAAAATGTCGCAAATCGATCCGAGACGGCTCGTGCAAGTGCACAGGGAACACGTGTCCCATGTTCGTACCTTGTCATGCCCATTCAAAGTCAATAGCAACGCCCCAACCTAATCGAATTATTCCAACTTGCTTCCAAAAATAGGTTTCGAGCACAGACTATCCTGGCGTGTACCCGGGCGAGCAAAATCAATGGAATATAGCCAAGTTCAAGAAGGTTCACGTCTAGTTTTTATTCTCCAACATGCACCTGATGTTTCCATGTCAGGGTTTGCGAATCGATATCCAACGAATAACAAAAGATACAATTGAGTTTGATCTCATCGGAGTCGACGCATCCATTGCCAACGCTTTTCGTAGGATACTCATCGCCGAGGTGCGTTTCTTGTTCGGTTTACGAAGGGAACAGCTGGTCTAACGGTGTTGCACAGGTTCCCACAATCGCAATTGAGAATGTCTATGTGCTAAATAATACGTCTGTCATACATGATGAGGTTCTCGCGCATCGACTAGGACTCATTCCATTGGCGATTGATCCGAGAAGGTTGGAGTTGCGGCCGCGTATGTCTACTTTTCCCTTGAGGACACCCTCATTACGGATTTAAATGAGGTTACTAACCCTTGTCGTATACAGAGGGTGAGACGCCAACAGATAGGAATACCATCGTCTTCCAACTTGAGGTTCGGTGTGAACGGAATCCAAAGGCGAAAGTCGGAGAGCAAAACCCTGAAAAGGCGTATACCAACGCAAGTGGTACGCGTATTTGAGATCAAGTGGCCCCGAATGATCTTACCCTCTCCCCGACTAGTGTACTCTTCAGCATTGGAATGGGTACCACAAGGTGACCAAGAAAGCGATTTTGCCGACGCTCCCTGCAAACCCGCCAGTGATAATATTCTATTGGCAAAGCTACGGCCTGGACAGGTGGGAACTCCACTGATCTGTCCGGCTTGGTCACTGAATAATACTTTATTCCGTAGGAAATATCAATGACATTGCACGCTATCAAGAGCAATGGGATGGACCATGCTAAGTGGAGCCCAGTTGGTGCGTTTGCAGTCCCAGTGGCATTACCAAAAAAATGAAACTGACGATGTCTACGCAATAGCCACGGCTTCCTATCGACTTATGCCGCATATACAAATTGCTCCTGAAGGCATCCCGTCTCGCCTATGTGACAAGTTCGCTCAGTGCTTCGCCCCTGGAGTCATCGAAGTCAAGACAAATCGATCTACAGGTGACATCTCGCTCCATGCGCGCATATTTATACACTTACACCTTTGGGACGGTAGGGAAGAAGGAGGTTGTTGTGAAGAACCCCAGAAGAGATACCGTATCCCGGGAGGTACTTCGACATCCAGAGTTTGAGAACCTTGTCAAGCTTGGGAGAATACGGGATCACTTCCTGTGTGAGTTTCTTCATCGTGTCACCGATACCCTTCTTATTTTTATACTCTTTAGGGTCCATTGAGAGCACAGGGCAATACCCACCGGAGGATCTTTTCCCTGAATCTATCAAGGTCCTGAAGGAGAGAATCCAAACGCTCAAGTCTGCCTGTGCGCGATTGCAGAACCAATGGCAGACGGAGGTCGAAGCGCATGACACCGAGATGGCGGGGCCGTCATAGCAGCGTATTTCATTTGTCTGAATGTTCCTCTCGCATCCAAATATTATTGGTGTATTTTCCTCCCATCACTGCTGACGGTTGCCAGTCTCATACTTGATGAGTGGTGTGAATGCTTCTTGATTCTGGACACATCCTTTCGCTCTTCCGTCAGCCCAGAGACTGGCTTTCACTTGTGCTAAGTTCATTTGGAAACGCACAGAAGTTGGTCCGCACAGCAGGCTATCCTCATTCGCCTCAAGACGCGTGTCGTATCATCGTACGAGGAAGAGAGTCCTAGTATGACTGCCTTTCCTCCTGAAGAACCAAGTCAGTAGAGCTTATCAAAGCATTTTCTGTACTTTAGCTGATCTTCTCCGAACCCCCTCCTGATGCCCAACTTGATCGTCTACTACCCGCGCTTCGTTGCGGCTGCGCCTCGCGATCCCAACCAAATCGACCGCAATACTCCTGGAACATCTTCACGTGCAAATCGTCTAGCATCTGGTCCGGCTACATCTGGACCAGTAGTCCCTCCTGGCCCGCCTGGTGATCCCCACTCGGCACATTCAAAATCGTCGACTGCTGACCAGTTGGACGAGACGAGGACACTCAGAGGACAAGTAATTGGGGGTAGTGGTTCGAAAACACCTCGTGAATCTGGGAAGGGTGATAAGACACCAACCCGCCATCAACAGGACCGGGAGAGCGTTGTCAGTGGAAACTCAGGTATGATGCACGGTATCACGGGTCCATTTTATTGCTGAGGGTGGATCTCTCAACAGACTTGGCGTCCTTGACCCAGTCGGAGCTGTACCAACTGACCCAAAACTTGCTAGAGGAAGCAGCACAGAAGCGGCCTCTTATGTCGGAGATCCAACCTTTGACTGTACTGCGTGAAGAGTACGACGGGGCACCTGGATTTATTTCTAAGATCGACTGGTTGTGTGAGCGAGGGTGGCTAGGACTTCGGTGCGTCCTTCCTCACGATTGTTTGGTGCTATCATTGACGTGCGCTCTAGAAGGACGTTAGGGGATGGCGATTGTTTCTACAGATATGTCACGGCACTTCTTGGTGTGGGCGAACCACCACTTATCAACCGATCGACACGTCTCTAGCGTTTTCATACATAGAACGTATATTGAGATCACCGGATCAACACTTGGCCGTGGCATCTGCACTGACGGCCGTCGACGCAACCCTGAACACTCTCCAAGCCGCTGGGTTTGATCCAATGGTGGTAAGTGGTGGTTGACTCGTCGAGGTGATATTGTGTTTTCTTACATGAAGTGCAGTACGAAGACTTTTCAGATATTTTCAAATCTCTTATCGAACAAGTTGTCAAGCCTGGACAAGAAGGCAAGACTCTAGATTCAAGAACCCTCTTGGGAGCATTCCAGACACCCGAAAGTACTGATTAATTCGAATTATGTGCTCTCATCATTAACGGCTTACGCTGAACTGTCCAGTCTCCAACTCGATTGTCGCCTTTCTTCGACTGCTTACATCTGCCGAAATTCGCGTCAACCCTGACAATTATACAGGTTTTCTATTCCACCCAGAGACCATGGAACCAATGGATGTTGGGGATTTCTGCACAGCTTTCGTGGAGTCAATCGGGAAAGAGGCGGGTGCGTGCATGCGTTGTTCGGTCTACTTTGAACACCCCTAATTCAATAATTCGTCCATGAAGACCATGTTCAGATTCAAGCCATCACTACGCTGCTCAGGCTTAATATCAAAGTTGCATACATGGACGGGCGAGGTGGTGATGATGTTGATTTTGTCAATTTCTTCAATGGCGTTGGGCAGGATGAAAGTGGGATCAGGGAGCTTGTGCTACTGTATCGGTGCGCGTTGTTTCAATCGTATCTTCTCCTGATTACTCATGGAGCTCCTTGACAGGCCGGGCCATTACGATATTCTAGAACACCGAGAGAACGAAGCACAAAGAGAGAGCATATTCGAACCTGACCTGTATACTATGTAGCCTTAACAAAAGCTGGTATGTGTACCTGTATAGATCTCAATACGAGTGTCTCTTCACTGGTTCAGAAACAATAGAAACTTGTCTGCAAGCTATTGATCATATGGGACAATAGGGTCCCTTCTTTTACCTCCCAAATCCCTGTGCGTTTGATTGCTCAACGGTCTGGAGAAACCACTCGTCACTCGGGGTTGGCAGCTTTCCACTCCCGCCGCTGTACTCCTTGGCAAGATTTTCTCACTCCATGTCCCATCCCCCTGCTAACGTGGGCGTCAGTAATGGGGAACGGGGAAACCACGAGACAGTACTGGGTTAGTAAAGTGCCTGAAAGCACGGATAAGGTTGACATAAGAATATTGCATCACCTAGTTGGTGAGAAAGGGAGGCGGTCCGTCGAGGACAGGCGTGCTATTTCGACCAAAGGGCCTCAGACAACATCCGCCCTGTAATGATGACGGATGCAATCGACCAAACCTCACGATGCTTTTATTATTATTATTATCTCGCGACTGATGCTGGGAGAGGACTCCGCTACAAGAGTTCACCACTCGATATCAACGGTGAATCCGGTTCAAATTCGCACAAGCTGATGGAAGAAACGGTTAGAGGGGAAGTATGGGAAGAAGACAGGAATGCGAAGTTTCGGGCGCTTGCCGTCACCACGGAAGCAGCGCGAATCGGACAATGGACGACTTCTGAGGCTGATCCCTAGTTACCACGTTACCACCCGCCGCTCTACCACCGCCTTCTTTTTGACGAGCACGCTGTCGATCCGACGGGTGCTTCTTGCGCGAGGGGCATTGACCAGCCAAAAGGACATCGCAGTCGCATAACCGTCGACATCCTCGGGTTTTCGATCTTAATTGCACGAGCTGTTCTGCTTGGAAGGCGGCTTGGAAGGCGGCTGGGGGGGCGACAAAGATGCGACGGTATCGCGATCGGGTTACTCCGACTTGGCAGCTGGTCGATGTCATTAGGCCCTACTTGATAGTTCTGCAGAGTGAGAGCTAGATCGGTGAATCGGTGGATCATGTCACACGGACGGACGCGAGGCACATGAAGAATGGCGGTTCTTCCTGAGGCAAGAAGGCGAGCAAGAATGAGATTGGGGAATGGTCGAGTGTGGTTTGGAGAATCGGGGAGCAGGCGAATAAGCCTGGTTCGAAGTCAAGGAACGTTGGACAAATGGGAAGTGGGAAACGGGAACAGCTTGGCCGTCAGTCGGTTACAGGTAGGTCCCTTGTTTTGCACTCAATGCTTCCTCTTCTCCCCCGAACAGGCATTTCGTCGGTCCGTGGTCTAGAAGAAACGATTCACCCTTGTGGGTGACCCAAATCTGACCGCTCCCCTTGATGTATTTGATCCTGGTCAACTGCTAGGTCAGATAAGGCCTATATAACGACGTACATCGGATGATTTAATTTAATCGAGCGCTGATTGTACCCAATAAGAGCTCTGAGATCCATTGTAGCAGTTCCAAGAACACGATCTCCACATACGAGGGAATACACGGTCGGATATATATGGATGTGTGGATGAGTGGTTGGATATAAATCAGCTTGCTGAGAAGCCGGTTTTCCCATTAGAGTTGCAGCTTTGTTTGTGGCTGAATCCAATTTGCAGCACTGAGCGTGACGCGTGACGGCGGGAGCAACTCGACCGATGGACAGTGGGGCGTGAGAGGCCAGAGACCGACGAACTGGTGATTGTGGGGCTCGCTAAAAAGATATGAAATAGCGCGGATACTTAGCCGAGTGCACCTGCGTTGAACAAAAACTTAAAAGTTGTGGGACGGAGGGGGTAAGAGAAGACGTATTTGACCGCTTCTCAACCGTCGTTATTTCCCAAGTTCCCTTGGCCGAGATTGCCGAGCCGAGCTGGGCCGAGCTGGCTCAAATGCGGTTTCGGCGCTTAGGCATTTGAACGACTTACACCTGACCACAGCACCACATTTCAAGGCTGTCGACGGTATCCACCCACTTAAAGGCCCATAATGCCCCCGAAAGAAATGAGGACCACCCTTGGAGCGTCGTCTGGCGGGCCTGCCGAGTACGACCAGCTGTTGATTGCCAAGGCTCCAGAAATTACAAAGCTTGACCGTCAGGTGCGTTGCTCGGACCAAGTGGTTCTCTTCTCAAGCCCCTGCTCGCACGATGGCTCCATCTGCTTTCTGCTTTCTGTTTCATAGTATCTTCCGTTAGTCGCTTACTTATCGCTTCCGTCTTGCGGTCTATTTTAGGAAGGATACGACCTCAGTCTTGTAGAGCAGGGCAATAAAACTCCCCGTCCCCCAACTCGAAACACCAGCCAGCCTATTCCCCCACCAGCGCCAGGCTCTGGTTCCCACTCCTCGCTCGAGAAAACCGTCCCTCCGTTGACTGTTTCCAACGGCTACTCAAGGGGCGACAACAAATCGAAATCTACACCATTCTATCGCACAACCAAGGGTCTGGTGATCATAATCGTCGCAGCGTTAGTGGTTGTCGGGATTGCCGTCGGCGTGGCAGTCGGTGTAACCCAGAGTAACAAGAATAGGCCTGATAGGTCTGGAGCAGCCAAACAATCGATCGAAGGGACACCACCCACTCCTGTTACGTCCGAAGTGACTTCCCCCGCTACTAGTACGCCAAGTGCTGGAGGTCTCAACAATTCTCTCAATGGAGGCAACCGCGTCTCTACCACCAGCCCTACCACCGTTAGCGCTAGCGCCGTTCCCATCCAATCCTTCCAGAACGGTCAAGGCTGATCATACAATACCGAATAACAGGAGCTCCACCTTTATGGACAGTGTACCGACTGTTGTTCGGATGGCCAAATGGTCCCTTTTTTTGTTTTGTATTCTGGCCAAGGACGCAGTGCTTTTGTTATTGTAAAATGGTAATGACATTCCTTATGTATGCTCCTTTCATGATCGCTACAAATTCCTCTGCGGTCGGGCTTTCGGCCCAGATCATGTCGTCATTGTGTAGGGTTATGGTGAAGATCGAAATGGAACTGTAAACTACGGGGGGAGACAATGGGGGGGAGAGATGATGTGGAGAAGAGAGGGGTGGGTACGCATCAACGGTCATGGAACTGAATATCGTTATGGTTGGGACGTCTTGGTATCGAATCTAAGAGAGGATAAGATATCCGGAACAGGTTTTGCGGGTGGCTTATGTTAATGAAACCCGGGTGAGTGGGAGGGAGTTAACTTAGGGTGAGGTGCAGCTGCAGTCTAGTGCCAGGTTTGCGCGAAGAGGTAGGCGGTGGAATTGGGCAATTCATGGGAGGATGCTCAGATATCGAAACGATAGTGAGCGTTCCACTTATCGCATTAAACTACGAATTGAAGCAGTCATATCACGGCAGGTGGGTTTGCAAATGTCGATCGAGTCTCGATATCGAGGTACAGCAAACCTTTTATTCTAGGATGTGGCACCGTGAGTACTAAGAGTCCACACCTATCTTTCTCTTGTACCTGAGTCCTCACGTAAAGGCGCAATAGCGGTCACGTCACGTTAGTGGCCAGCTTTGCATTTGCAAAGTGACAAATATTACGGAATGCTCTGTATTATTTGGTAATGAAGGGCTCATTAACACTTCATTAGGACTCACGCTGTCGATTATTGGAGTGTTCTGGTGCACAAGCTATGATATTATGTCAGTCATTCATGGAGTGATTCTTCTCCATGGTTCTAGTGGTGTAACGAGTACTCCCAGGCTTGTGTCTATGTCTGGGCAAACATATAACCTGGGTCTTATTCCAAGCCTTGGAACAGTTGCAATTCCTCCCTTGTGTGAGAGGGGCTAATGAAACTGAATCCAGTTTTCGAAATGAGCGATTCCAGAGAATTCACAAAAGGCCACTTCCGGTTCCTTGAACTTGAACTTGACCACTCCTTCAACGTTCGCATGCTCTTCAATGCTGTGAGGACGTACAACTCGCTCGCACAATACGAATCTGTTGACTGCCAGCCTTGGTGCATACGCGGGCTTTTTGCGCCCGCCCATTTGGAACCAACCTCCGCCTCACCTAAAAAGCTGCTGATTGGTATCCATCCGCGGACAATGGCAGGGAAGCCGGGACCACCCCTGCGTTACTATCCGCCGCCTATCGCCCAGGCTCGAGGGGGCGCAAATGCTGTCCATCAGGTGTGTGTGCGAGTAGAGTTGATCCTTCCCAAGTGCATGCGTACACAAGAACTTTCTATAATTGATGCTTACCTAGATCTCGCTGATGTTAGGGAGAATTCGATACTAGCCTTGTAGAACAAGGCCGTATGAGTCAACGTTCTATCCCCAAACCATCCCCCTTACCTTCTGCTCCTCTGGCCTCCGGGAGTTCCCACCCGCCGTTTGAGAAACCCGCCACCATCGCCAACAGCTACGCAGAGGACGTGAGCAAATCGAAATCTACACCACGGTATCGCACAACCAAGGGTATGGTGATCATAATTCTCGCAGCGTTAGTGGCTGTCGGGATTGCCGTCGGCGTGGCCGTCGGTGTAACCCAGAGCAAGAATAATAGAGCCGGAGCAGCTGCAGTCAAGTCGGGCGAAGAAAATCAATTACCTACAAACGCTGCTACGAACACTGGTGGTGGTACTCCAGGTATCGCTACTACCGGTATCGCTACTACTCCTGTTGCTCCTCCTGGTGCCGTTTCTCCCTCTCCCTATATCACTGGAAGCCGCCACACTACTGGAGGCGGAACTCCCATCCAAACTAACGGGTAAGATCGATCATCCATACCGAATAACAGGCTCCACCTTTATATGGACAATGTACCGATTGTTCTTCGGATGGCCAAATGATCTTTTTTTTTTTTTTTGTATTCTGGCCAAGGACACAAGTGCTTTTGTTATTGTAAAATGGTCATAGGCATTCCTTATGTATGCGCCTTTTCATGAGATGAGTGAGATGGTCATGATCGCTACCAATTCCTCTACAGTCGTGCTTTCGACCTAGATCATGCCGTCACGTGTAGGGTTACGGTGAAGATCGAAGTGGAACTGTAACTATGGGGAGAAGAGAGGGGTGGGTACGCATCGATCAACGGCCATGGAACCGAATAATATGGTCCATTCGTTGTGGTTGGGACGTCTTGGTTTCGAATCTGAGAGAGGATAAGATATTCGGAACAGGTTTCGCGGGTGTCTTATGTCAATGAAACCCGGGTGGGTGGGAGGGCGTTAATTAACTTAGGGGTGAGGTGCAGTGCCAGGTTTACGCAAAGATGTAGGCGGTGGGATTGGGCAATTCCTCCCATGGGAGGTTGCTCAGATATCGAAACGATAGTGAGCGTTCCACCTATCGCATTAAACTACGAAGCAGTCATGTCACGGCAGGTGGGTTTGCAAATGTCGATCGAGTCTCGATATCGAGGTATATACAGCAAACCTTTTATTCTAGGATATGGCATCGTGAGTACTAAGAGTCCACACCTATCTTTCTCTTGTACCTGAGTCCTCACATAAAGGCGCAATAGCGGTCACGTCACGTTAGTGGCCAGCTTCGCATTTGCAAAGTGACAAATATTACGGAAGGCTCTGTATTATTTGGTAATGAAGTGCTCATTAACACTTCATTAGGACTCACGCTGCCAATTATTGGGGTGTTTTGGCGCACAAGTTCTGATATTATGTCAGTCATTCATCGAGTGATCCTTCTCCATGGTTCTAGTGGATTCACGAGTATTCTCAGGCATATGTCTATGTCTAAACAAACATATAACCTGGATCTTATTCCAAGCCTTGGAACAGTTGCAATTCCTCCCTTGTGTGAGGGGGACTAATGAACCTGAATCCAGTTATCCAAATGAGCGATTCCAGAGAATTCAAAAAAGGCCACTTCCGGTTCCTTGAACTTGAACCTGAACTTGACCACTCCCTCAACGCTCGCATGCTCCTCAATGCTGTGAGGACGTACAACCCGCTCGCGCAGTACGAATCTATTGACTGCCAGCCTCGGCGCGTACGCGGGCTGTGTTGCGCACGCCCATTTGGATCCAACTGCTGCCTCACCTAAAAGGCCGCTGGCGATTGGGACAATGGCAGGGAGGACGGGACCACCTCTGGGTTACTATCCGCCGCCAATCGCCCAGGCTGGAGGAAGAATAAATGCTGTCTATCAGGTGTGTGTGCGAGTGTTTGATCCTTCCCAAGTGCCTGCGTACACAAGAAATTTCTATCATCGATGCTAACTTAGATCTTGCCATGCAATGTTAGGGAGAATTCGATACTAGCCTTGTAGAACAAGGCCGTATGAGTCAACGTTCTATCCCCAAACTATCCCCCTTACCTTCTGCTCCTCTGACCTCCGGGCGTTCCTACCCGCCATTTGAGA
>Ga0307515_10006751_pt1 | contig 22842 bp, 10 predicted proteins | sample 17_EM_MG_FD_194513 | JGI IMG/M metagenome (GOLD analysis project Ga0307515, IMG submission 194513) | Populus trichocarpa ectomycorrhiza microbial communities from riparian zone in the Pacific Northwest, United States - 17_EM | ecosystem: Host-associated > Plants > Roots > Unclassified | place... | reverse complement strand
CACTGCGCTATAAACCTTTTATAGTAATTACAAAACCCTAAAAATAATCTTAATTATATAACATTCTCTAATTCTTACTAATTTACTATAGCCTTAATCTTCTTTAGATCTATACTAAGTTAGCCTAGTTTAATAATAAATCCTATAAAATCAGTTTTCCTAGTAAAGAACTCGTATTTCTTAATTACTACTAGTATCTATTCTTCTTACAGTCTCTTTAAAACCCATTTAACGTATTCTCCGTATTCTTCCTTAGTTATTAAGTAGATAATAATATTGTTAAGATATACCATAATAAATTCATCTAAATATTCATCTAATATATTATTAATTCGCTTCTAGAACATTGCTAGTGCATTTATAAGCCTAAATTATATAACTAATAGTTTATATAGTCCTTCCTTTAACCTAAAGGCTACCTTCTATTTATTGCCTTTCTTAATTCTAATCTAATAGTACGCCTATCTCAGATCTATCTTCGTAAAGATTTATATATTACCTATCCTATCTTAGATTTCGCTAATTAAGGGTAAAGGATACTTATCCTTTCCAGTAATACTGTTTAACTATCTATAGTTAATACACAGCCTTAGTTTACCGTTTTTCTTTAGTATAAACAGTACTGGATAACCCGCTAATAACTGTAATGGTCTAATATATCCCTTTTATAAGTTCTCTTAAATAAACTCTTTTAGTACTTTACCTTCTTCTTTAATAAGCTTATAGATTGGAAAAAACCTTAAACTTATTTCTAGTTCTAATTCTATTTTATAGTCCTATACTATATACTCTAATAGCTTTTTACTTTTTAGTAACCATAGTTTTTTTGCCATACTTATAGTATTTCTTTAGTATATAGCCTAACCCTTTTTCTATTTCTTTGTAGGTTGCTTTTACTTAGTACTATACCAACTTAGCTTATTATTATATTTTATAGCGTTAAGTATCTCTAATATTAACCCGATCTATAACTTAATTAATCTTTAAATTATATTCCTATAACTAAGGCATTCCTAATACTGCCTTATTATTCCCTAATGGTAATATATTAAAAGACATCTTAACTTATCTATTTTTAATAGTTAACTAAATTGGTCCTATTTTAAGATTAATAATACCTCCTCCATAGGCTATCAGATCTCCTAAAATTATCACTAATAGGTAAGGACATTTCTTTTTCCTATATAGTAACCCTATTCTTTTAACTACTACTAGCGAGATATGGTTCCTTATTACTCCACTATTTATTAATACCTTAAACTATTAATCTTACCACTTAACTTATAAATTTAGGTATTATCCTTAAATTCCTTTAAGGGTTTAAGGCTCTACTACTAGTTCCCTCTAGTCCTATAGGCCTCTACTTTTCCTAACTATTAGCTACTTAATCCTATTTGTACTTAGTCTAACTTAGGCCAATACTTAGTTCGCTTTTTATCTTTAATATGCCATAAACACGTGTTCTCTAGGCATTTCTACTACTATTATCCGTCTAGGTATTCTTCTATAAGAAATCTTCCTAGTTAAAGTATTAAGTCCCCTTATTCTTAAACTTCTACTAAGTACTAACTATATATATACCTAGCGTTTTAATATTTCGCCTTATCCGTCATCTAATATATCCTTATTAGATACTTCCGATTTTTATCCTTAGGTACTCTATACATATTATACGCATTATCTATATATATTATTCACAATAGTATATAATATGCTTAGTGTTTTAGGTTAACTCTTAGCTCGTCTTTATCCTTAAGTTTAAACCTATCCCGTGTTAATCTAAGCATTATAACTTTATTTACAGGTACTAAGATTCATTTTTTACTTCTCTAGTCCTCTAATTACTTCTTTAAATCTTTTAATATTATAATTAAGGCTCCTTTAATATAAGTTATAGTCTTTTCCGTAATCGGGTGGTCTTAGATAACTTTTTTATCTAACTATATATAGAAATCTTCCCACTTATTATTATATCGTTATCTATACCACTTTTAGTATAACCCCTTAAGTATATACGGTTTGTCCATAAGGAAGTATCTTCTTATTACTATATTATAACAGCCTTTTATATATCGTTCTTTAAATCTAGTTAGAATCCCTAGATCCTCTTCTTATTCTAATTCGGTAAGCTACTTAGCTCTTAGTATGCCTACTCTAGGCCTATTAGTAATTCTTTATACTAGCGCTCTATCCCTTATACAACCTAGTATGCTAGATCTCTTATCTAGTTTCTACTCTTGCTATAAGGCAATTTTTACTCTAAATTCCTCTATAGTTTCTTTCTTTTCGCGTCTTATAAGTAGATCCTTAAAGTTTTCGTGCTTCTTAATCTTAGCATTAACTTTTTAATCCTTAGGTTAAATACTGTATTCCCCTAGTAAGTCCTCTAAGTCTATATACTTGTCTTTTAGTCTAATTGCTATTTATACTACAGATTCTCTAATCTATAAGGAAGCCTCTTACCTTATACTTATAGGTACTCTTATTTATTCTCCAAATCTTTAGTTCTTTAAATTCTTTAATCCTAAGCTTACTTCTAACTTAAGCTTAGCTCCCGCCTTAGTCCAACTAGGTATCTATAGTATTCTTATCTTATCTTAAGAGTCTTATACCTCTAGGAATCTCTATCCCAAGCTTATTTATATATCTCTAAACTAAGCTACTGCTCTACTTTATCGGTTTTCGTCTATTATAGGTCCTTAAGCTATCCTTATCCTTTCTTTAGAATCTTAGATTTCTCTTATCTTATCTTAAGAATCTTAAGCCTTTAGCCTTTTGCCTTTATTAAGTGGTAAGCTAGCACTAGCAGTCGTCTACTTGCTTAATCTTTTTTAGATATTACTCCTTCCGTCTTATAAAGCGATAAATGCCGTATCCAACGGTGTTATAATGCCAGTTATTAAACCTTACTCTATAGCGGTCTTAGTCTCTACTTCTGTTATAACTTCTTTAAGGTTTACACGCTCCTAGTAAGCTACCTTTATTACCTTATTATCTGTAAATATTTTGCCTATGTTAAACTTATTATCTTTAATATCCGATCTGCGTAATAGTTTATTAGTTCCTCTATATTTTATAGATTTTAGCTCTTATAGCTAATAGCTTACGCCATACTTAGCGTCTTTATAAATTTAGTATGTATTATTATAACAAAATACAAAACTTCTGATTAAATATTCTTTTGTTCCTTATAGTACACTATTATCCCTTTATATGTGTGTATCTTCTGCTAGTCTAGTTCCCTTTATTATATAGCAACTCTAACCATCTTTATAATCCCTTATAAAGTAACCTTATTTTCCGTAATTTATATAAGCTTTATCTCTAAACCACTAACTTTGCTATAGAGTCCGCCTAAACATCTTCTGCTGCTAAGATCCCTAGTTTAGCCTATACTTCTTAGTCCTATAATTACTAGATCCTTAACCTTTAGGTTTCTATAGTTTCTTACTCTATCTCTTATAGGTTTCTTTAGTACCGCTTAGGTCCATTAGCTCTGCGCCATACTATAGTTTCTAACTTAGCTTTAGTCGTTACGTACTCTACGCCTTATATAACTATAGAACTCTATCTTAACCTCTCTTAGCCTGTTCCCTTTAGTAGATCCTATTATTAATCTTTATCGCTTAATCTATTAGTTCCCTTAAGATATCCGCATCTTTTATTAGAATAATTACGTCCTAGACTTTAGCCTTAAGTCCCTATTTATACTATGCCATAAGCGCCTTATTATTCTACTTAACTTATATAGCTAGCGTTTAGAACTATATTGTGTACTTAATTACTAAAGTTCGTTACGTAATGTCTTAGAGTTTTCTTTCCGCTATAGTTACTGCCTCTAAATCTCTAAATATTTGTATAAGTCGCTCTATAAACCCTTTTTAACTTAAGAATATAAACCGCACCTCTTAATTGGTAGTTATTATTCTATTTACCTGTATTTCTATAAGGTAAGGCTTAAACCATTTAAGTGCTCTTCCTAATAAGAATAGACCTACACAAGCTATTTAATCTATAGGTATTAGCAGTTTTACTCCTTTTTACATAACCTTAAAGTGAATTTACGTAAGAAATCCTTTAAGCTTTAACCTCTCTCCTAAGAATCTCTTAATTAAAGGTAACTTAATCTTTACTGCCCCTATCCTATTATTCCTTTATTTAAGCGTCGCATTATTTTCTATTAACTAGTTAACTATTTCTTATAGTTATTTAACCGTTATAGGTTGTTGTAAGTTAGTATCTGCTATACTAGTATCGCCTCCTAACCTTAAAGTAGTTGCCGCCGTCAATAGCGTTATAGTGGCTGCTTTTGGTGGTATATTATTTAACTTCTTAAACCGTAATTAGGTAGTAATTGTGTAACGGAACCTTATAGTAAGTACTACAATAGGTTCTATTAATAGGCTAGGTATATAGGTATTGCAAGTAAGTTAACAACGTAATAATAACTAGTGGAGTGGTTGCCTAATAGATTAACTCCAATTATATTCTAAGAATCACTACCAGAAAGGAACTATCTAAGTAGGGACTAAGGGTCCTTAAATACATAACCGTACTCCTATAAAATCCTTCTTATATATAATATACGTGTACTCTACTTACTCTATTATAGATCCCATAGATCTTACAGATCATATAGATTACATTATATGACTTATACTACTATTCCTCGTCACATAGTTCTACCGGCTCCATCCTAGACCGTGCTTTTATCAACTAACTAGCTTCTTCCGACTCTTCCCCTAGTAGTTGTAACATCGTACTTAAAGCGTCCGTAATAATAGATACTAATCTAAATATATATATTTGTTTAGAAAATAGTATAGATTTAAAATTTAAAAAACTAGATATAGAATTAGATGCGGAGTCTAATATAGAGTTAAATACGGGATTAGATATAGAATTGGACTCTAAAGCTAAGGAAATATTAAAAGACATTACTAAATTAGAAGAGGAGGGACCTGTAAAACTAAACTATACTTCTTATACTAAGAAACTATAAAAGAGGGAAGGCGAAATCTAGGAGATATAAATTATAAATTTTTTTACTAACTTGTTATTATACTCTCTAATTACTATAAACTAGGTACTGCTTAAAGATTAAAAAGAAACCCTAAAAAACCGTAGATAACTAGCTGCGTAAATACGCCCTAATAGTATTTAAAGTATATCTCCGCTAGCGGAAGAGACATTTTTAAATTAAGAAGGAGAGCTTAATGCGGAGCTATTAGAAACGAATTAGCATATACTATATAAACCTTACGCGCTATAAAATAGACAGTAATATCCTTAATAATGTTTATAATATAAGTTCCTACCCCTCTTTTAAGGTAGGCTAATAGCTATAGAAGTAGATCCTAAGCCTTAAGCTTAATAAGTCGGCAAAGGAAAAGCATGCTATATTTGTCTAAGACCTTTATACTATCCTTTACGCTCTTTAAATTAACGATACTAAGCCACTCTATGGCTTTATTTAAGTCTAAATTTCGCTTCTTCTTTTACTTAGCGTAGCTATAGCTATAAGACTAGGCGCTCTAGTAGAAAGCGCTAGTGCTAAAGGTAGTAATAAAGCCATCTAGTTTAAGAATATTAACGTTATAATTATTTATAGTAAGAAACACTCTAATAAGAGTATAGTTGTGGTAAATATAAACCTAAAATATATTAAGAATATAGAAAAGGATAGTAAACTATAAGTTTTATACCATGTCTAAATAATATATCCTACTAACTGTAAATCTATAAAAAGAAATTTACCTTTTATTTAGAAGACCTTCCTATATTTTATATTATTTTATATATCTTAGCCATTAGTATTAGTTAAGGCGTATTCCGAGATAACTTTATAAGTATTTAAAATATCTTTAACCTTAAGGTACTAGCGCACTGCGACGTGCTATACATTAAATAGAAGGACGAAGTACTAGATTAGCTATATAACTAGGGGTGGCAATATTATACAAGAAAAGGCCTTTTTATACGCTAAATACTGTAATATATTTATACGCCTAGGGCTTATTACTAGGTTTAAGGAGGTACTAGAGCTATACTAGCTACGACAGACTTTAGGTAAAAATATTAATGGTAGGACCGCTTAATAATTACCTCTAGACCTAGTTATATATTAATTATATAAATAGACGCTATTACTCTAGAAGAGCGGAACTAGACTATAGGCTATCTTAGTAATATATATAAGAGGTATTATATACTAATGTATATTGCATATAATTACTAGAGTTTTTATTTAGAAGTCCTTTATAGAATCTCCTTATTAAATCTATTACGAGAATAGGGCTATTATAAGATTAATAAGCGCCTATAGAGCTTAATAACGACTAGCTAGAAGAAGTCTATAATAACCCTAAGCTTAAAGCGCTTTATAATAAATAAGAAGAATATAAAAACCTTATCTATAATAAAGGCGTCTACCCTATTACTAAGGCTAAAGGTACTAAATTATACTAGTAATATAAAGAGACTAAGTAAAATATTAGTATAACGTATTAAAGGTTATAGAGGGAACAATTAATAACCGCTATTTATAAATTTTATAACTTAATTAACACAATTAAGATAGCTAGTTAGCTTAGTAGGAAGGGCCTAACTAAGGTATTAACACTACTAAGGTAGAAATTTGAACTTCTAGAGTGGGCTACTATTACTAGAATGCTCTTTACACCTTTTAAAAATAAAAAAGCCTAGGCTAAGTTTATCGAAAACCTAGCTTAACCATATTACTAGGGAAAAATAGCTTAACGTAAACCTTTAAAACGGAAGAAAATAGACTTTATCGTCTTTAAAAATAAGAAAATATTTTATATATAAAAGTAAAAGGATATCGGTCTTAAGAGTACCTTAAATTACTAAACTCCTAATTATACATCCCTAAAGGAAGAGTTGCCGGATAATAAATATTGCAGGACTGTTTAATAAGAGCTTAGTACTTTAGATGCTGCTAAAGCTAAGACTATTTAGTTATATCCTATAGAGCTTCCCTACCTAGTATACCTTATTTATATAGGTAATAATAGGTTCTTATATAAAAAATAAATGCGCTATATACTATAAAAAGATATCCTAAAGAAGTATATAGAAATGTTAGGTAAAACCTAAGTAGATAGTTATATAGCTATAAGGTATAGGCGACCCTAGGGCAACCTAGGGGTAACTCGCCCGTAAGGCACGTGCGCTATATATACCTAGGGAAAACCCTTCCTACCTCGCACACAGACTCCTCCTTTTCCCTTAAGGATTCGTTTCTGTCTATATAATATACCTATTATTCTATTATTGGACTTTCTATCTACATCCTTACCTTATAAAAAACCCACTTTTAACTCCCTAAATATTAGAGAGAGTTTTAATATTACTAACCTAAATGTTCTATTAAGCTAAATGGTATAATATATTTTAAAAGATATACATCTAATGCGTATAGAGTGTCTTACTAATATACGCGGACTCACCCTCTATTAATATATATCGCAAGGAGAACGTATTATTATTACTTAAGGTAATATATATAATATCTAGTATTCCTATAAAGATTGTAAGGGATATATAGTTAAGAGGCTAAATTTAGGGTAAGTTAATTTAATAGTATATAAGAACTAGAAGCATAATATTTATATTCTATTTCTCTTCTAGGGCAGAGTTAGAATAAAAGGTAGAAGGAAAAGGTAGAGTATACCCGCCGCTATTTCCCACTTTATATAGTATCTGTAGTACAATATTTAGTGGCTATAATTACTCTTAGCTTACGTATTATCTACGCCTAAGACTATAGGCGCCTAAAGTAATCCACAAGTAAGGCATTATTAGGAAGTAGCTATTAGCTAAGCTATTACTAAATGCGAATAACTAATAATCCCTAACGGATGCTATATGCCTTAGTATAGTTTAGAGGAATTTATATAAAGTTATAAACTAAAACCAGAAGGCAATAATAATCCCTAAATAACGCCTCCCTCGGTAGGAACAGTATTATATAATTTACTTTTAACGCCCGTCCTTTATAGAGCAAAACACTACTTAAGTAGTAGACTTACTCTAGCCAGTTAATCTTATATATTAACTCCCCATCTACAGTAAAGGAGCTATTAGTGCGCTGCTAAGAGACTTAATTAGTATCCTAGCTAAGCCCTTTATAAATGCCCCACCTTATATAGGCGGTATAATAACTCTTACTAATCTACCTTGCGCTAAGGAAGGGTTTATATTTAAGGCGCTAAGTAGCCAGTATAGATATTTATAGGCTTATTCTATATCCCAATAATATTAACTACAATTTCTCTTTAAGTAGTATTCTGTAACCCTAAGTACCTATAAGTATAGCGTCCCTAAATCGTTAGCTAGTAAGTAGGCGTTTATAGATAGAGAAATTAACTTTAGAGATAGTAACGGTAATGTAGAGGCGTTAACTAGTTAGGAGAGTAACTCTAGTAATAAGGATTAAAAATAGGACATAGAGACATTAAATAGCGGAGAAAATTGTTTTAGCACTAAAGGTTAAGAAATAGGGGCAGATAGTAATAAAGGGATATTAAGCAATAAGGCTATATAGGCGATAATTAAATATAGTAGCCTTAACTTTATAGTCCCAAATCTATAAGTATAGGATATAAATATAAAGAAGAGTTTTAATAAAAGCTTGTAAAAGGGTTAAAACTTTAGCCTTTTTTTATTTAGCCTATTGCGAAATAAAATAATATTTTACTATTCCTACTAGAGTCTCTACCCGCTTAACTTATAGCAAGCTATAAAATATTTGCGATAATCTATACCTTTCCGTAAACAAGTTTATTTACTACCTTAAAAGCGATAATAAAATATAAATCTATGCAAGCGACCTAGAATTTTTTGTATTTCTTATAGACCTAAAACATAGACCGCCTTAGTAACTATTAGTTATATTTAAGACTACAGTCCTTATAGATTTATACTTTAAGGATATAAATATGTTATTTTATAGTGTTTTCTTTTTATTTAAATTATTTCTCTACTTATTATATATAGCAGTTGTTTATCTATTCCAGTATAATAGGGAGAAGTGGTTAGGTTACGTAAGGGGGCTTAGACTTATAGCTACGCTTATAGAATTAGAGGCGTAACAGATATTCTAACTAGTGGGCCTAATAATAACTTAGCTGTTTTGTGGTCGTGAAGTACTATAGGTTTTTATAGTCGCTAAGGACCTTAATTAGAAATCCAGCGCCTTCTAGTTTGGGTCGCTATTACTTAAAGCATCTAATAATAGCTAGTAATTCTTTATTATAGATCTTATAATTACATTTAGTAGGGCTTAGTCGCTTTAAGAAGTATACTATAGGGTACAATACTCCTTCTTTGTTATATTAAGACAGAATACCTCTAGTAATATAATTGGATAAGTCGGCTTCTATAATACTTATTTATTCTAGGTTAAAGTATTAGAGTATAGGTATAGTAGTAAATATAACTTTTAGGTAAGTAAAGGCCTTCTTATATTTCTTATTAAAGATAAAAGCTTTATCCTTTTAGGCTAGAGTAATAAGGGGTAAAACTAGGGCGGAGAAGTTATTAATAAACCGTTAGTAGAAATTAGTAAATTTTATAAAGGCTCTTATATCCTTAACGTTCTTAGGTTCTTACTAGTTTATAATTACTTTAACTTTCTTTAGGTCCATTCGTATACTATTTATAAAAATAAGAAGTTTAAGGTATAGAACTTCCGTTTTATAGAACTTATATTTATCTATATCTAATTATAGACTAGCTCCGTATAGGGCTTATAGGATAAAGTTAACGTATTTCTAATATTTGGTTAAGTTATTACTATATATTAGGATGTTGTTAATATAAGTAGTATAGAAGATATCTAGGTAGGGACGCAGGGTGTTATTTATATAATGTTAAAATAAGCTTGGAGTATTTGCGAGGCTAAATAGCGTTACTAAGTATTTAAATAATCTATACTAAGTACGAAATGTAATAAGCTATTTATTTCCTTTTACTATATAGAGGCGGTTAAATATAGAGATAATATTAAGCTTTGTATAGTAGCGAGCCTTACTTAGTTGGTTTAGTGTTTTTTATATTAACGGGATCGGATATTAGTTCTTAACGGTAACGGCGTTAAGAGCTTAGTAGTTTATATAGAAGCGTAAACCACCGCTAGGTTTCTTAATAAAGATTACTAGTACGGCTATAGGCGACGAGCTTACTCTAATAAATCCTTTACTTAGGTTCTTATCTAAATACTTTTATAGCACTTAGAGTTTGTTTTAGGACATCCTATATAAAGGTTTAAATCTAGGCTGCTTTCCTTCTTTAAGTACAATCTTATAGTTATATGATTGGTATTCCGGTAGCTTATTAGCTTCCTTCTATAAAAATACCTCTAGGCAGTTATAGTACTCTACTGGTACCTTTATAGTAGGGTCGGTGTGCTTTTTTAGTGCTAAGGCCTTTTTAATATTAGCTATAGTAACAGCGAAGATTATATATTTGGGTTCCTTAGTAAGTTGCGCTAGTAGGGTAGCTCTAATTATACGGATATTTAGGGTACTAAGCTTGCTTAGATTATCCATAGTTTCTTATTTAGGTTTAGGTTCGGTATTAGGTATAGAGTTAGTATTAGATTCGGGTTTAGGTTCTTTAAGAATCCTTTTTATAGTAAAGTACTAGTCCTTTTAGTATTTTCGTATATTAAGCTTAAGCTTCTACTTAGCTCGGGGCGGTATAGTGCTTAGTAATAACTTATAGGATTTAGTGAAATTTTTAGATCATTAGTGGATGTTAGTAGAATTCTTATATTAGTGGAATTTGGTAAAATTCTTGTACTAGTGGAATCTGGTGGATTTCTTAGGTATAGAATAAATACTTATAGAAATTTTAGACTGGTAGATCCTGGTAGATTTTTTAGATTTTAGTTCTGGGTTTAAGTAGTAAGTTATAAGGCACTTCTGCTTATAATAGGAGGCGGTAAATAAAAGCTTAAGGTTGTTTTAATTAATAGTTACCTTATATAGCTTTATCTAGGGTTGTTTAAGGATTACTAAGTAACCTAGGGTGGTAATAAAAAGTTTAATTAATTCTTCGTGGTTTATGTATTGGAGTCTTAGGAATACTATATAGGTAATACGGCCTAAGATAGTGCGTTTGCCATCAAATCTAAATACGTTAATATGCCGGTTAAGGGGGGTTAGGGTAAACCCATTATCTTATATAAAGATCTTATTAATAAATCCTATGCTGCTAGCTCCTGTATTAATTAGGATTTAAGTATTAGCCTATTAACTATTTTACTAGAGGCGGCAGTTAATAGTTATACTATGGTTCTAAGAGTTAGAGTTTATAACATTAAATGTGTTTAATAAAATCCTATAGTAGAGCCGTCCTAGAGAGCGACTTAGCTTTAGGACCTTTCTTTTAGAGGTAATTAGGGCGGGGTTCTTATAAGACGTTGGTTAGGGCTTCGTCCTTATAAATAGTACTTACTAGTTATTTGTCACAGCGACTTAGTCAATCGAGGCACGAGCGCCGTAGAATGTATGCAAGCCTATATAATTAGTAGTCTATAGATCCGGATATCAAGATAAGGAGCAGAAGGTAGAAAAGGATACGTCTATATACATTTGCCAAGGCTCAAGCGAGCCCCCTAACTAGATCCGTTACGGTGCCGTAACATTATTAAGCTAGAGCTAGATAAAGATTAGGGATAATAGTTAGAGGATTAGGGCGATGGGCTACTAGTATTAACTATTTATAGATCTTTTTAAAAAGGGGCGGAGCAGTAGTTAGAGAGGTAGGAGTTACTTCTATATTTAAAGTAGAGGCCTAGCTTAATACGTTATTCTCGTTTAAAGGACCCTAGTAGGGCGTATTCTAGGGTCCTAGTATTAATATCTATGTCGTTAGGATGCTTAAACTAGGATAACTTAGTGGAAATTTATAGGGCTATTATATTATATTAAGGAGCGTGTTTTAGTATCAGGCGTAGTATATTATTATACTATTTATTAATAACGTTTATATAGGCATTAAGGGCTCCTAATCGGTCTACGCCTATTAGGGAGGTTTTTAGTTTAGGGCTTAGGGACTTAATAAGGCTGTTAACTAGTGCGAAGTTATTCTAGCCTATTTCCTTTACGTAATAGTTAAATTTAGAGAAGTATACTAGGAAACTCTTTGTTCCTTAAGCTATATAGTTTATCTTTCTCTAAGCGGTAGTTTAGCGGTTTAGGGTAGATAGCTATTATAGGTTTAGGGCTCACGTTCCGCGCGTTTATCTTTAGAGATAGTGTTTAATCTTAAGGCCCTAATATGGGTATCTTAAGTATACGGATTTCTTCTTAGAGGTCCTTAATTAACCGCTAGTGTTATACTTTTTATTCGGCTTATTATTAATTTAAAGTAGCTTAGTTTTATGCGAGGGCGTTTATAAAAGACTTCTGTATCTCTACTAGTTATTCTTAAAGTGCGGATATAATACTAGTAGCCGTTATAGGGGCTTTAGGGTTGTTTTATATTTTAGAGGTGGTATATAAAGTTAACGCAATATAGTATTATAGAGTAAGTATAAGCGGCAATAATATATAGTAAAGTGGATATTATTAAGCTATATATATAAACTGTATAAGAAGTTAAGACGTTATATAAAAAAAAGAAGGTAGGAAAATAGGAAGAAAGGGTATATATTATTAACTTAGTTGCTTAGTTAATATATATATAGGGCAGAATAGGGTTTAGGTCATAGTCCTAGCAGAACTTGGCAGAATTTAGTGGAACTTGGTAGAATATGGCAGAATGCCGTAGATTGCCGTTAGATTGCCGTCAGATTGCTATTTCGCGGTTAGTCTTTAATTGCTAAGTCGGTAGAAACAGGTGGACATGTGCAAGGTGTTACGGAGGTGTCCCGTGACAGGCGTATTTAAAAGGTTAGCTAGCTTTATAGTATACTAGGTATCTATTAAAGTAAAGGTATTTACTCTAAAGTTAGCTAAAGTAGAGGTTAAAACTTAATCTCTATTATAGAATAAAGTATAAGGAATAGTGTAGCTTTTTCTACTAACTAGCTAACCTAAATTAATATATAATATATTAATCCCTTTTAACCCTAAAGAGGAGTCTTTCTTTAAAGTTCTTTTTTTTTTTTTTAAAAAAACCTCTATATATCCTCTTAGATTAATAAAACCTTATCCACTTTTACCTTTATCTAATAGCCCTTAATAAAGTAGTTTTTTTAGCTGTATAAAAAGTAAACTCCTTAATTACTAAGGGCCTTTTTATAGCGATTACTATATATAAACTAAGTATACACTAGGTCTATAGTAAGACTAGCTATATAGCTAATACTATAGGAATTACTAATTATACTAGGGCACTATAGGCCGTTCTTAGAGTATTTATAATTTAGTTTAAAGAGTTTCTAGCTTTATACCGCTTAACTTATACCTTAATTTAATAAAGGCCTTAGTTAATAGTTAAGCAGTAGTTTATATAGTAGTAAAAACTAGTAGTACGGCGCGCTATAGATCTAGGATAAGCTTATTAAAGAGGTTTAGCATTAAGTCTTTATAGGGGATTTAGGCTTAGCTGGCTAGATATAAAAAGAAGATCTAAAAGGCTAAAAAGGTCTTCATTATTTTTATATTTAGGCTTTTATAATTAAGGTAGGCGTTTTATACTTTAAAGGGGTCCTTATAAATAGAAGAGAGGTAGTTAATTATCTCTTTTTTAGAGAGGAAGGGGTTTATTAAATCTTAGTTATATTATGGACGTAGATATATTTATATATCCCTACTAGTACGGCTAAAGATATAGGCTATTTTAGCTTAGATAGTAGAAAAGTATTCCATATTAACTTTAAGCTTATTTTATAGTTAAAGCTTTTAATTATTAAATATAGCGTTAGTTCCGTCTATAAGTAATAGGGGGTTTATAACCTTTACGGACTATAATAATACTAATATTATATATTAGGCTAAGGCCTTAAAAACTATAGTAAGTCTCTAGGTATCTAATAACCTATTACTAGGTATAGGTATATCCTTAATTTAAGTAGCTCTTAAAGTTATTTTAATTTTAGTATTAGCTACTAAGAGTTTAAGTTAGTTAATATTTTTCTATTTAAGGTACTTAAGTGTCCTACAGCTACTTTACCAGCTACTATATTTCTTAGCATAGTAGTAAAGATATTAGGTAATTTCTGGTAGTTTCCTTAAGAGTTCTAGTCTATATATGTTCTTTAGATTGCATTATATATATCTTTTTAATTCTATTCTATCCTTAGGGTTCTATTCTACTCTTATTATTTTAGTAATACCCTTTAGGTCCGTTTCTATATTCTTATTCTATTTATATTTTATAAATATATTAAAGTTCCTTCTTAAGAAATAGAGTAGATAAGTTTTAGATAATATTAGCGCCGCTTAATGCTTATACGATCTTCGCGTTACATAACCGCAATCTACGGCAATTTGTAGCAAATTTTTAGTACTGTAACAATACCTAGGGTTTCTCTTAATAGGGATTTTTCCTATATATAGAAAGTAGAAGCCTATATAGACCTAAAAAAGGGACCGGATTAGGCAATAAATAGAATTATTATTATTATTATTATTATTAAACCGTATTTATAAACGATAAGGCTAAAGTATATTACTAAGCTTACTAAATAATTATTTATAATTGTAGCTTAATAGTAGTATATGGCCTTTATATTTGTCTTAGAGGGGGGATTAATTTTAATAAGGTATTAGAACTTTTATAGGCTTCGCTAGTACAATTATAGGCGCGTTCTCTATTAAATTAATGGGGCTCGCTTTAGTAAGATAGGATGATATAATATAGGTAGTATAGTAATAGGAATTAGTAGGCTTAAATTAGAAAGACGCGTTCGGATATTTATTTTTAGCGCGTATATTATAGAACTACCTAAAACTTAATATATATTAAACAAGCAAACTAACTTAATTAAACGGGATAATATAGGGCTTGATTAACTACTAAGATTAGGCAAACAAGTAAATAAACTAGCAAACGGGGTTTGTTTATCAGCAGGCCTACCTGTAAATGAACGTGATCTACATTTTTCCAAGTGTACCATTGCATGCATGAGCGGCGCGTATATGCACGTTGAGCAGTGGCTGGCAGAACAGCGCAAACCCCAGGTGGTGCGGGTGTGTCGTGTAAGGATATAAAGATTGTTTGCGTATGGCAACGGCCTGCATAGACCTGCTAACAATCAAACGAAGCTTAAAATTTGGAATTAATTGATCTTCTAAGGCCTTAATTAATTAATTAATTATATCTCGATTGTCTATTTATATAGGTAGTGGTTATAAGGTTTATAATGGACTTTTAGTATTATAGTATTATTTATATTTGTAGGGCTAAATATAAATATAGTAAATAATATACTTTGGGTAACCACTAGACTTATTTAAAACGTTTTTTCCACCCCGAATTAACCCCAAATATAGCCAAGACTCGGATATAGACTTTCCCTCTATACGGGCTGCCTCATCGGCGACCCCTACGGCGACCCCGATAATTGATATATTATAATTAATAAGATTCCAGCTACTAGAGGACCTTTTAGGGAACAATCTGCTATAGAGTAAAGCTATATCAATCAATCAATTTACAATTAATCAATCAATCAAGCGGAAGGGTCGTCTGATTGATTGATTGATTGATTGATTGTTAGCAAGTCTGGGCCCGCACGACGTTACCAGCACAGCCGCACAGCCGGCCCAGGAAATAGTACTACAGCTGATCCTGCGTCATGTATGAAGCACTAAATCTACCTTCAGCCACTCAAAGATAGATTGAAAGTATCACCAACTGTCCCTCCAGGTTCCAGTAACGAACCCCAAGGGCTTCACCGGTGGTTGTGAAACATCTTACACACCCACCGGTTCTTTTCTTGCTTGTCAAACTTTCGCTCTGTTTCATGACCCTCTAGCTGGATCGGCCTGAGGATTTCTGTGGTGGTAGGCTACATATTCTAAGGCAGCCGACCATAGGAATGCCGCGCTCCTCAACTGAGTGAATGAAGTCGAACAAGGTCTGAGCCTCATTCACCTCCACCGTAATCTAGAGAAAATAATTACTTCCCTCTGTCTTTCTCGAGGCTTCACCGCTTCCCTCTGCGCGCGCGCAAAGTGTTTCGGAGTCGGCAGTCGGCAATCATGTCTTCACCAATTCCTACCCCCCTCCCCCCTTTCCCGGGAGGAGACGAGAATCGCGGTTATCAGGTTCTTATTGTACTGATCGTGACCTTTACTGCAGCTTTTATTTCAGTCTGTCTGCGGGTGTGGGTTCGTTTGCGTATAGCTGGTTCTCTCGGATGGGACGACTACACCATTATTGGGGCTATGGTACGTACTGCGAGAAATATTATGTAAATATGAGCCCTCTTAACTCTGTGGCTAATTCCGTAGAGTGTTGGTGTAGTTGGTTTAATCGTCAACATTCCCTCGGTAACGAATGGGTTTGGCAGACACATATACTATCTTTCCCAAGAGCAAATCGTAGCGGCTAGAATGTGGAGTGAGATCTCGCAGCTTCAGAACATCCTCGGAGTCTGGCTGCTTAAGCTATCCATTTTCACTTTTCTCCTGCGTATCCTTGGAAGAACTCATAGGAAGTTTACCCTATTCCTCTGGGCGCTCCTGGGCGTCTCTACCGCCGTCAATATCTCTCTAGTCATTATTTGGTTTAAGCAATGCACACCTTTCAAAGCAATGTGGGACTTTCGCCTGGATCATCCGAAGTGTCTGACTAAGAACGCTATCGTGGGTGTGGCGTATCTCTCAGCCGGTATGAGGTCTAATCTGAATGAATACTACTCAGTTGCTGACATTTCGCAGGCTTCAACATGGCCACGGACATCATCTGCGCGACATTTCCAATGTTTTTCTTCCGCAACATCCAAATCAACCGCGGACGGAAAATTGCTCTAATGGTTTTGACCGGCCTTGGCCTCCTGTAAGTAGTACTCGGAGTATAAATTACGATGTACCTTCCGCTGACCCCTCGTAGCACCTCTATTGCTGCTATGCTCAAGATCATCTTCCTTCAAGGCCTTGTTGAAAGTAAAGATGTAACCTGGGCGCCTGTCAACGTCACCATATGTGCCATTGTAGAGGAATATGCAGGCATATTCTGTGCCGCTCTGCCAGCCTTAAAGCCACTTTTCAGCAAAGCGCTAGCCCTCATACATTGCGACAGAGAAAAGTCCAACTCTAATGCCGCATGGCCTTCTTTTGTCCGCGGTCATGGTGTTTCTAGGGCTACAGTGACAGCAGGAAGCGAGCAGGACAATAGGGATGAGGGAATTCTACCTGGGACAGGAATAACAGCCACGACGGCTTATGAAGTCAGTGTACACACACGTACGGGAGAAGAACCGGGCGGTTTGAGCCAATAAGGGTATAGGAAGGAGGATAGAGTGAGTGATTCTCAGTTAGTTTGAAGATATCCGTGGCTATCGCGGGGCGGGATCAATGGGTGTTCATGGAATCTGTGGTGCTGCTGTGAATGTTACCCTAGGTCGACATGACTTAGCAGCGAGAGGAAGGTAGACCTAATAGTTTGGGGTTAGCGGAGTACCCTTGTACTGTCAAGATGTGGCTTGTCCGATGGCTTGAAGTTTGGCGAGGTCACCCTGCGAAGTAATACTCTGGAATGCCGCTCTACGTTATTACGTAAGACCAAGGACCAGGCGTCCTTGATATACAGAATTTATAAGCATTACGATTTGTAACTCTTGAAGATCATGTAAACTTTGTCTCAGCAGTTCGATTTAATATAATGTCTGGGCTAGCTGGCAATCTATAATCTCAAATGGCAGATCACGCATTGCCCTGAAGTAAGATCCTGAACCTTGTATGACCAAAGCCGGTAGATGATTGATTTTGGAAGATCATATTACTGGGGAGACCCGTTTCAGCGGTAATAAATGCTTTCCTAAGTATATATTCCATGAACTTCTCACATTTGAGATGCCCATTGTCCAAACTTTGCGTAGCCCTGTAATTGTCTACCTTTGTATAATGGAAGGAGTCAAGCCCAGCAAAAATGAAATAGACAACGTTCATCGGCCGCTCGACCTCATTCCTCCCGGTCTCTCGCACCGCCATGCAAACCTCAACGGCAAATGCTATCGTACGTCTTCCATCATTACTATCTCTGAGTCGGTAAATCATCATATCACAGCTAATTACGAGTGCTTAGACTATATCTACGGCAAGCCCGATCTAGCTAAGCGCGTCGGTACCATTTTTCTGATTCACGGGTTTCAAGACATTTCCTTCGGGTGGCGCAACCAAATTCCCATCTTGATTGAAGAGGGATTTAGGACGGTGGCTATCGATTGCATTGGATATGGGGGTACAGTATGTGGACTACTTCACTACCCAGTTATCGGTTGGTGCTGGTGGTGTAGGTGTGGTGACAGTCTTCCACCGCTTTGGATTGAGCACTGCATATCAAAGTCAATTCCAGCTGACGGATTCATGTGTTACAGGAGGCCCCCTCAGTACCACCCGAATCAATTTCGAACTACACCTTCAAGCGGTGTGCAGACGATGTTGCGGAGCTGGCAAGGCAACTCCAAGCGCCGCGGGTAATTTTAGGGGGCCATGACTGGTGCGTCTGTTCCGTCCATTTCATATTCGTCAAGGCATCCTGCGTTACCGTTCATCCTACGCGATCACTATCAAAGGGATTCTGCGACAATGTTACAGCAGTGGTGTGTCGCAAGCAGCTAATAAGTTACACGTGTTATACAGGGGCGGTCTGATTATCACCCGGGTGTATTTGTACTACCCATCTCTTGTTGCAGGCTTGTTCTCCGCGGGCACACCTTATTTGCCCCCCGAACCGCGCTGGCTTGAATGGGACAAGTACGCTGAGAAGTTTCCGACTTTCAAGTATCAGAAGCATTTTGGCAGCACAGAGCTCGAATTGCAAATTCAAACCAGGGAAGCTATTCGACAGTTCTTCATTGCTGGGTATTACGGGCGCGGACCCAATGGAGAAATGCCATTTTCAACAGAGGGGGCGTTGGTGTGCAACTGGCCCTTGTTGATCAAGTCCGAAGTACTTACAGATGAGGTATGCTGTGTTCTGTGTGTTGTGTTAGCAAAAGTCTGTGTATGACATTGTCTCAAATTGCTGATCTATCCCTGTTTGACTAGGAGTTAGACTACTATACGCAGGAGTATGCGCGCCATGGAATGCATGGACCTCGTAAGCAGCAATTCCCCTCAGACCCTGTTATTAATTCAAGGGATAGGATAGAGGTAGCTGACCGGGGCCCCGGGGAAATAGTCAACTGGTACCGCAACCGGCGCCAAAATTTTGAGGATGAACTAAAGTAAGTCTCCCTCTGTCAAAGACGTCAGGCCGTTCGCTCGGGATGCAGTGTAAGAGATGGATGGATTGGATCTAGATCCAAATCCAAATCCATTAAATCCATCGGATCTGGATCGAGATCCAAACTTTATCCATTCTTAATAGGTTGCCTGGGGCCTAGGCTTTAATTTTGCCGTATATTAAGCTAATTCTGGCGATTTTCGCCACTCACGTTACATAACGGCCCAGTGTGGTTTTTATTATAATCTTTAAGTCACATAACTACAGCTATTTGCTAAGCTCTACCGCAGCTGTCCACCGAGTTCCACCGCAACTGTCCACTGAGTTCCACTGTCCACCGAGTTCCACCACAACTGTCTACCAAGTTCCACCGCAACTGTCCACCGAGTTCTACCGTAACTGTCCACCGATTTCTACCGCAACTGTCCACTGAGTTCCACTGTCCACCGAGTTCCACCACAACTGTCTACTAAGTCCCACCGCAACTGTCCACCGAATTCTACCGTAACTGTCCACCGATTTCTACCGTAACTGTCCACTAAGTTCCGCCGCAACTGTCTACTAAGTTCTACCGTAACTGTCTACCAAGTTCCACCGTAACTGTCTACCGAGTGTCCACTAAATTCCACCATAACTATCTACTAAGTTCTACTGTAACCTGCGGACCCTAGCTTCTACCAACTAATTAGGATTTTCCATGCCTGGCATAGAAAATTGCTATTAGCTCGCTTATTACTAGCGCCTTGGCGGCACTCGCGAGAATTACTTAAATTAATAACCTCCGCCTTTTAGACCTAATTAACTCTGGAGAAATTAACTTTATAGGCTTAAGTGGAGTTATATTAAGTCTTAAATTAATAATCTTATTCTTATCCTAGGAGTAGAGACATAAAGTTGCCTGGATTGTACTCTGCTTAAGGTAGTTGCGGCGTTTTATAACCATCTAGCTAAGACGGCTAAAGATATGTTCTGGCTTATTGCTTATAGCTAGAATTAATAGGAGATTAATAGCCATTTAAGCAAGGTGCGGGTACTATTCGCGGCCGATAGTTCTCTACTACTTAATTAGGGTCTCGTAATCTTTAACTTAATTCTACGTACAATAGCGATTATATTTATCCTGCACGGCAGCAAAATAATATTAATAGCCGCTCTTCTGAAGACCTTTTATTCTATAGGCCTCTATAATATTAAGCTTACGCCTAGGCTTTTTTTTCTTCGGGGATAGAGCTTCCGAGATAGGCTGTTGCTTATAGTCTGTAAGCTATAAATATTTAACTAATTTACGGGCAGACGTAATCTAAGTCTTCTTATACTCCTATTAAGCTTCTATATACTGCCAATTGTATCTAGGATAGAGGACGACTGTGGCAATATAGGCTGCTAACTTATTAATCTTCGCATAGTACCGTTAAGCCTTATTAAGTGCGAACTTAATTTATGTAGCAAAATGCCATTTTTCTTTAATTAATAAGGGCGGTGTAGATTTAAAGCGTTCGTATATAGAGGTAAGTTCTTCAGTAATACATTTAATATCCTGCTAAATATTAACTAGCCCGCATAACTTGCTATCGCCTAGTTGGCCTTATAGGTCCATAGTTATAACCCAGCATAGTTTAAGTAAATTTTCGTACTGTATTAGAACCTCCCAATTGTCCGCAGTAAGTGCATCTTTAAAGATTATATTTTAAGCGTTGTCCTAGTCTTCTAGCCAAGTAGATTTTGGCCTTTCTTTTAGTCGTCTTACGCGTTACTACTCTAACTATATAAAGTCTTTAAATGGCGCGCGAAGCTAATTTAGTATATAGAATTCCTTATAAGTACTATTTTAGTGGGTAACGTTAGATCGGGAGAGGTCTTGGGTTGTTATTGTGTCCCATTGGTCCTTTGGGAGGATACTCCGGAGATACGTCTTTTGGCCTAATAATTTATTAGCACTATTAACTAATTTGTACTTTTAGAACTACTTACTTTTATACCACCAATATCTTCTCTAAGGGCTCGTATACACCTATATAATTAAGTTATAAGCTTTGCCAACTGGTCCTCGCTTCCTCTATGTCTATAACTACGCTTTTATATCCTTAGGTATTACATCTTCTACTTTAAATAAATCTGGGTTATAGCCGTATAAGAGGTAGCGGGCAATAATATTAATAATATGGCCTAAACAACGTAGCCGGCGCTTAATTAGATTAAAGTCGAACTCCTTTATAATAGCCGTTATCGCCGTATCGTTATTAGTCGCGTTATCTAGCATAAAATACCTAATCTGCTTATTCTTAATGCCAAAGTCTTTAATTACGGCAATTACGCCTTCTATAATATTAACGCTAGTATATAAGCCAGTCTGCTCTAGAATAGTAAGAAGAGTTGCTTAAGGCTTAAAATCTTTATTAAGAAAGTGGGTAATAATACTATTAAGTGAAAGAAGGTTGCCTAATGTCTATAGGTTAAAAAATAGATAGATCTTACTAACTGCGCGTTATAGCTCTCTCTTTACTGCCGCCTTATAGTAAGCATAGCCCTTAATAATCTAAGATCTAACTAACTATCTACTAGGCATATATTCTGCTGCTTAAGGCGATAGATATTTAATGAACTCGCGAAAGACCGGCCTATCAACTTGCCTAAAAGATATGTTGTTATAGATAATCTATTAAAGAAGAAGTCGCCTAAACGTCTTTTTATTAAACGCACGCGCTAACTCATTAAGAACCTGCTGCTCCCGGGGATTATTTACATCAAGACCTTTAAGTACAGAGATTAACTTTAACGCGTACGGCACCTTCTTACCCTTCTTATTAAATGTACGACTATAGACCACTTAAATATGCTTTATAATATTAGAGCTTCCTTTACAAGTATTCTAGGAGTGGGCCTTAATACTATACTTATAATGACACTCCTTGCAGAGCTACTACCGGTCGCTGGTTTTATAGTTCTCTATTAGTACGCCTAGCCGCCAGATTAGGGAGGAGAGCTTGCTATTACCTTTAGAGATTAGAATAATATAGCCAGGTAATCTGTTCTAGTTAACCTAGGACTAATTAAACTAACTTTCATCTTTAGGAGAAGCCTCGCTAGCGCGCGCTTTAGTAGACTAATTAGCACTAAACGTATTAGACGTTAGAGCTATTATAAGAGTTAAGATCTTAGGTATATCGGGATCAGGCGTTAGCGTTGTTTAAATTATAGTAGATCAATCGGGCTCGGTTATATTAGAGACTTAATCTTCTGGCCTTACTACTATGTCTAATAAGTCGGGAGACCAGGCGATACGGCGGTAAGGCTGCCAGGTAGGGCCATCTCGTGGCTGGAGGTGTAGAGGTACGTTTAAGGGAGGTGGTGGTAGTAGAGGTAGTAAAGGTGGTTTAGTAACAGCCTTCTTCTTTCTTAGCTTTAGAGGCATAGTTAATGGTAATAATAAGAATAAGAGGTAAGAGACTTTATTATTTTTGCTGCTATCTCACC
>Ga0307515_10006750_pt1 | contig 22847 bp, 10 predicted proteins | sample 17_EM_MG_FD_194513 | JGI IMG/M metagenome (GOLD analysis project Ga0307515, IMG submission 194513) | Populus trichocarpa ectomycorrhiza microbial communities from riparian zone in the Pacific Northwest, United States - 17_EM | ecosystem: Host-associated > Plants > Roots > Unclassified | place... | reverse complement strand
TTTTTTTTGCTTTTTTTTCCAAAATTGTCTTTTTTAAAAAAAAAATTTGTATTTTTTTCAGAATTGTTTTTGTTGATTTTATTTTTTAATATGAAGCTAGTTGAAAATTTAGTTTTGTAGTTTTTTTTTCTTTAAAACACCGTGGATTACTACAGTGTTTCTCCACATGATTTTTTTATGATTTTTTTTGTTTTTTTTCTAGAATTGTCTGTCGATTTTATTTTTTTTATATTGAGCTAGTTGAGAATTTAGCTTCATAGTTTTTTTAAAAAAAACATTGTGGATTGCTGTAGTGTTCCCTCACATGATTTTTTTTTATGATTTTTTTAAAAAATTTCTTTATCGATTTTATTATTTTTAATATTGAGCTGATTGAGAATTACAACTATAAATTTCCTCATGAAACACTATAGATTGCTACAGTATTTCTTTACATGGTTTTTTTTCCTTTTATTTTTTTTGTTATGATTTTTTCCAAAATTTTCTTTGTTCATTTTATTTTTTAAATATTAATTTGATTAGGAATTTAGCTTTGTAATTTTTTCCTTTAAAACATTGTGAACTGCAACAGTTTTTCTCCATATAATTTTTTTATATTTTTTCATAAAACCACAACAACGCACAAACATACCATAAGTCGGGCATGGTATCTAGTAAATTAAGAAAACACGTGAAAATTCATAATTAATCTGAAAATGTAAACTATAAATATTCAAAATGGGAACATATCATCAGCACCACTTGGCAAGACCCTGTTGCAAATCATAAAGTAACAATCTTTATCCCTGTTTCTTTGGTAAACAAATCATAAATTTTTTTCTTGAAATCATAAAGGGACAGACTTTTTTAGTTTCTTTGATCGATAGGTTAATTCAAAACTATGTTATTTTAGTTTTTTTAATGTAACAAAATCATTTTAGACAAAAAAAATTATTTTTTAAAAATATCCTTAAAGTAAATCTAATCTAACCAGGTCAAGATCAAACTCAATCCCATCCAAACACTGAATCGACAAGTTACTAAATCAACTTGCCTAGCCGGGCCGGACCATGTTTAATAAGCCAGATGGAAGCAATGAATTTTATATCCAGCATCACAGATGGATCCCAGAACTGGAAAGAGAATCATAAACCACGGTGATGTGTCTTCATAGAGATGCTCAGAACCATTGCTCAACTGTGATTTTATTGATGAATCTTCATGTGTCAAACAAAAAAAATACTGCAACAACCCCACTCACGTCCCTGGATGTCCAAGTTAAAAACCCTAGGTAATGCGCTAAATCTGGTGCACATCCACAGAGGCAGGGCATGCTGCTTTTCTGTTGTTTTGAACTCACCAAGGATCAGAAAACATGCACAACCCCTTCCCCCAATAAGCTCGCAGCAGTCAGATCCAGAAATTCACTTAAAAAACACATAAATGCACTAGCAAAATCATACCAAAACGAAATGCTCCAAATCCTCTATTCTCTTACCAGGCATACCAGAAGAACATAAATATTGCCAGATGGGAACCACGCAGGAGAACTTGAGGCATCCAAACATGCCCACTTGGCAATGCTATACTAAAAATCATTCAGCTATTCCATATCCATAACAATGTTGAGTCAAGAGAGCTCACAAATATAGCTAAGAAGAAAAGCTACAATGAAAACCTCTCCATAACAATGTTGAGTCAAGAGAGCTCACAAATACTTGGAACCATTGCTGTGAGTGTGATTCATTTAGTAACTCAACCAAAATGCCTTGGGTGTAACTAAGGCAATTATCCCTCAGTCACGGGAATCAAGGGACATCCGGATGGAAGATCTTAGGAAATATACTCAATCCAGTGCGTATACAATGAAGCAGGATGTGCTTCTTGCTTGTACAAGAATCAAAATGTACTAAGAAAGAAGGTTACAACAGCACTGCCATGTGCACCCAAAAGAGATTATTGTACTAAACAAACTGATACCAACTTTATAGGCAGCCTACAACATAGAACTCTACATGGGTAAGAATACTAAGTGAAACCCCTTCCCCTGCTAAGCAAACAACATAAGGATACTGGAGGCTGGGAAGTTGAGACCTATAGCCATTCAATCAGGTCCTCCAGGCTCCAGCAAAGCTACTTCGGAAAATCATATCAAACCTAAGACACTCGCATCTCATATTATGAATAGATATTGCCAGAGAGAGGCTACATTGAAATTTGGATACCTGAAGCTACTAAATCATTTTCTCTCAGCAACTGTTTGTTGGAAAATCATTTAAAATCTGAAATACTCCTATAGACCTTTAGATAAATGATACCACAAGGAGACAACACTGGTTATTATCAATTAAAGAAGATCACACTCAAGACCTAGAGCTATTCAATCAGACCCACTTGGCAAGGCTATGATGAAAATTACTTCTAGTCTCAGTAATAATATTTACAAGACATGCCATTCGTAAAGCTATCTTTTCATACGGGACCACAGGTGGGTGTCAAAGATGGATATTATAATCCCAACTGAGTGAGGTACATTCATAGATAGTCAGAACCATTACTGACAACGTGATCCCACTCAATAGATCTAAATTGTCAGCAGAAAAAATACTGCAATTGCCCATCCCTCCATTCCCAGGATGTCCAGATAATATACAATGCAATCAATCTGGTATGTATATCTGCTAAAGCAGGGTATACTTTTCTGTTGGACAGGGATTGCAATGCAGTAGAACAAGGAACTTTCCGCACGGCTGTGTGCACATACTGGACATTAGTGAATTGACCTAGCTGTCTCCAAGTACATGTGTAAGAAAACAAAATGCAGCCCCTTCCATCTCATACTTCCCTTCATATACTGAAAGAAAGGCTACACTGGAGACCTCTCCGCGACAAAAAGAAATGTGGGTGTGGCGAGGCACCCTCTTTCTAGAGATGCTATTCAAAACAAACTTTAATGTGGTATAAGGATAAAGCCTTCATCAGTTATGCAGTTCACAGTAGATTTTCAATGGTCACCGATAATTGGAAGCACAGATGGGTGCCAAATCAGGACAAGAGAATCATAAACCCTGTTGAGTGAAGTAACTTCACGAAAAAAATCAGAACCATTGCTCAAAGTGCGATCTCATTTAATAAACTGTCAAACCATCATCGCAGAAAATATAGATATCAAAGAAGAGTGCAGTGTATGCTAAGAAACATAGCAAGCTCAAACATTAGCGTCAATGATGAAGCAGTGTAAGCTTTCTCTCGCACAAAATCAGAACATAGTACAAACTACAAACATCAGAAACTTCAGCACCAGCATATGCACCCAGAAGACCATTACAGTATGAAACAAACTGCTTCCAACTTGTTAATTATGACATTGAATTCTACCTTGTAAGAATACAAAGTGCAGCCCCTTCTCCTAGCAAGCTCACAACAGTCATAGCAAAGAAAAAGTAAATTGAAAAAATGCAACGAACCATCCTTGTTTTTAATTTTTGGGCTACAAACAAAAGCCAGTACAAAGGACAGCAGAAAGGCAAAAATCATTATTAACTCTGATTTCCTATTCGCAGAAAACAACATAGCAAAGTGGGGGAAACATATCTAAGCTTCAAAATCATTAAAAATAAAGATAAGGGTACCCAAAATACTACATTTACCGACTCTCGTTCAGTCTCAGGACATCCAAATAAAGGATCCCAATAAAGATACTCCATCTGGTGTACATACAATAAAGCAGGGTATGCTTATCTCCAGAACAAGAATAATTCTAAACATTATCGAATTACGACAGCTAAGATCAACATGATCATAACTCTACATGGTAAGAATACAAAGCGCAGCCTCTTCTCCTAATGAGCTCAAAATATCCACATTTGCATATATCAGAGTAGTTGATACCCAGGCAACCAACTAGTTATAACTAACTTTGAAAGTTTCTTAATTTGAAGCTAGAAACAAAAACAAACAGCAACAGCAACGAAAAGCAAAAATCATTACTGATTCTAATTACTTTAATCACAAAGAACAGCAACAAAACATCTATAAACTCCAAGAACAATAAAATAAACAAAAGGGTACCTTCAATTCCATTCAATAAAAAACTACAACCGAAAACTCTTCAAGAAATCAGGATCCCTTTTCGCCCGTTCTCGAAACTTCTTAAACCACCTATCCAAAATATCCATAGGAACAATCAACTTACTCCCATCAACCCCACAAAACGACTGCATATAATTAAACAAATTCTCCCCAACTTTCATCGCAACCCTCTCAACCCCTTTCTCCGCCGCTACATCCAGCGAAGGCAATGATGCCAAATCCTCCACCGAAACCCCTATTTTCGCCGAAAGGGGTGCCGTATCTGGCCCTGTCAGCTGCAACTGACCACCAGGTTCCGGCCAATTCAACGTCAAAACCGCCGAAGGGCGCGTTATTGTCACCGCCCCACAAAACTGAAATTCAGACCCTGGAGACTGAATATACACCGCCAGAGCTTTATCTGGCGGAAGAGTAAAGCTGTTTAAGAGAAAAATACAAATTTCTCGTACTTGATCATATGCTTCACCTAAAATTAACATAAAAAATTGAAATGATCAGTAGGGTTTTGCCACAAAATGAGTTAAAAAAAAGGAGCAAATGAACAAAAGGGGTTTAATTTTTATTACCAACAAAAGTGTTCATGTCGAGGATCCAGTGAAAAGTGTCGATTTGTGAGAAAGCGGATATGTCCATAGGGAAACTGCGGTCGGGGAACACAACACCGAACATTGTTTAAGGTTTGAGCTCTGTGTTTGTGTTTTTCTACGGGGGTTTAAGGATTGAAGTAATGATGTTTTTTTTTTATTAGTATTACTACATTTGAGTGTTGAGAGTCTTTTGTCTGAAAAACGGTGAAGTTGGGGGAGGAGAAGAGTCTAGTAGCATCTAGAAACTCTAGAGAGATTTGGAATGTTTGAATTGCTCTTTTGTTGTATTTTACGTGATATTTATTAAATATTATTATTTTTAAATGTGGTAAGATAATTATTATATTTTAAAATAATAATACTTAATCATATTATATTTCTGAATCGTTACATGTTATGAAATTTAAATATCTTTTTAGATCAAAAAGCACACAAATATAATAACTCTTTCTCTTCAAATCGATGCTCTCAACTCTTATATTAAAAAAAAACAACTATAAAACCCTTGTTTTTTCCTTTTAAAACACCAGAAAATCAAACTCATTCTAATCTTGAAACATCCTTAGAATTTTTTTTGTTCAAAATCCATCACTACCACCATTGTCGCCCCAACTTTTTTTTTAGTCTTACGAGCAAGGTAAATATATTTCATTACTATGAATTTGTGTTTGGTTTATTTGAAATTAAATAATTTTTTATGTTGAATTGAGATTTGTTGAATTAATAATAAATTAGTTATGAATACCAACAATTATGGTTGATTTGATATAATTAAATATGAAAATAAGTTAAATTAATTATTTCAATTAATCATATGTTGTGTTTAATTTTGAATAAATTACTGAATTAGAGATTTTATGTGGATTGTTGAAATCATCTAATAATATAATTATTTTATGTTTGATGATTTCATGCAATAGAGTATGAATGAGGTAGAGTTATGATGAATTACAAGTTGCGTTGGGTTATTGATAAATTGATGAATTTGATATTTTCTATGAATTATTTTAATTTATTATGAATTTGAGTTTGATTTAAATCAATTAAGGATGAAAATATCAAATAGATTTTGTATCATGAAATATATTTAATTTTGGTCAAGTTTGTTTTTGTGTTAAATTTTGAAAGTTTGATTGAATTTGCTATGGATTTTACCAATTAGGGTTGAGTTAATGCATTATAGTTAGAATTACATCCACTTGACTATAATCAAAAAAAATTTCAACAAAATATCTTATAACATATTTATTTTATGTCATTAGATGACACTATTATTCTTGATGTAAACAGTAATATCATATACAATAGCGAAATCAATTTGTTGTTAAACGGTAATTTAGACATGTAATATGTAGAAATGTAAAAAAAAAACTATTTGTCATAGACTTGAGTTGAATTATAATGATGTTGATATTGAAATTACTTTGAGGTGTTAAATTTGTGAACATTAGTATTATCTTGTACTGATTGTGTGTGATGATAATTTTAAGACAATGATTGATTCTTTCATTCAAAATAATTTAAACATAAAGGTATTTTTATATGTGAGTAGTCGACTAAAATTTTAAGACAGTTTGAAATTCAACTGACTCGGGGTTTAACCTGATAAAGGTTAAAAAAAAAAACCTAGTTGATCCGGTTAAAAAATTAAGTTAACTTATTAACCAGTTGATCCAGACATGATCTCTTCAAACCTCGACCCTTAGCACATTAACTTTGTTTTTGAAAAAAACTTGGTTAAAATAACAATATTTTTAATTTTTTTTAAAATATTTAAATCTTATATTAACTTTTTTAATTTGTAGTTGGGGTTTTAACTAATCCTAGATTTGATTTTATAACCATGATAAGAACTAAAAAGAATGAAATTGGATAAGTTAGTGAAACTAATGATAACTGAACATAATAGATGAATTTTTTTTTAGATAAAAACTTTTTTAGATATTTAGACATTAATTAAGCCAACTGTTTTTTTTATTGAAAAGATAAAGATATTTTATATATCCTTTTATTTTAAGAGTATATAAATTTATTTTATATTTTTATTTTTTTAATTAAACATTTTTTTTATCACAAAACAATAATCAAACGGAAGATTAGAAACGAAACTAGCCAAGGTACAATCCTACAAAAATTGTTTGAAATAACGAAGCATATTCTTCATGGGCTATGCTTTAAAGGTCAAAAGTCCAAGTCCTTAATCATGCTTAGTCCAAATCCACAAACCCAGCTGGAGAATTCTAGTTCAGTGGGTAAGCGAAACGGCAACAAAATTCTTCAATTTCTAATTTGAAACGCACAAATGGCTTCTTTATTGGCAGTAGAATATAAAAAGCCATAAAAGGAAATAAAAAAAATCCTCTTCTCCTCCTCTACCTACTTAAAAACCCTACTCTCTCTCTTTCATCTCCTCTTTCTCTCTCCAGCAATATAAAGGGGATTTTGGGTTTTCAATTGGATTTTCTCGTCAAGATCCCAAATTGATTTGGTAAATCAATCTTTCTCTTTGTTTTGAACAGAACCCATGTTTCTTTTAATCAAAAACTCAATTTTTTGAATCAATTTTGATTCTTTTTATTATTAGGGATCTTGAAGTTTTGAATTTTGCTCCAAGAAGGCTGCTGAAGTTGAGTAATCAGCCACCGCTACAAGGTGCCTTTCTTTCTATTTATGCTTTTTTAGTAATTTTTTTTTCTTATGGGTTCAGGACTAGGAATTAGTATAGATGAATAAAACATAAGATCTTGATTTTCTTGTTTTATTAAATTTGTTCTTTTTTTGTTGATGGGTTATTTTTTTTTCCTCTCTTATTGTTTGGTTGTTTGTTTCCCAATTACTGATTTGCTTTGCGTCACAGCTTTTATACTATTAGTTTGAAATTAAAATCTAATGAGTAATTTTCTGCTGTTGGTGGGAAACCCTTAATTGTGTTTATGGCTTTGGTTGTGCAGGGTGGCGCTTTTGATTTGCAGGATAATAGCAGATTTTGATTTGGTAAATAAGAGTCAAAGATGGAAGATTGGGGTAAGAGATTTTTTTTGGTTTCTACTTTTGTTGTGATCTGCTTTCAATTTGAGTTGATTGGTCAAAGTGTTTTTTTTCCTTAAATACCGTGATGATTTATAGCTGCTTGATAAAAAATAGTATGCTTGGATTAATTTGTTTAGTTGTGCTTGGCAGAATATTCAACTGTGTACAATGTTGCCACTTGGGTCATCACTATACTGCTGCTCCATGTTGTGGCTGTATTTGCCCCAACTTGAAGGCAGACTGTTGTTTATTTATTTTGAAAGCACAAGGCACTGCGAAATATGGGTTTTGCGAGGCTTTTAATTAACTTCATCAACCATAGCCCCTGACTTAATGTTTGTGTACCATTTCCTTATCCTACACAAGTAAGAAACATAAGGCTTTTAGACTAATTAAAGGAGCTTGTGTAAACGTAAGAATTGACCTGATGTGCCAGGCTTGCTGTAACTCACCCTACCTATGTAATTGTAAGAATCAGGTGACATCCAAATATTTCACCAAGGTTGGTAATTGTAATAGTAATTCACTTGATGCACTGCCAGGGTATTTTATTTAAGATATTGAAAAGAAAATGACAGAGAGTGTTGTCAATTCTATATTCTTGAAGCTTACAGAAAGAATCTAATATTTTTCTCTTTTTCAATGTAAATCTTTTGCCTCTTACATTGTTAGATGAAGTTTTCTCCATGTTCATGCTTTTGATTCTGGTATCTAATTTTAGTTAACATGTGTTATTTTTTCAGAGGATGAGCAAGTTCCACCTCTCGTTGCAAAAGACCAGCCTAAAAGTAAATGGGATGATGAAGATGTGGATGAAGATGATGTGAAAGAATCATGGGAGGATGAAGATGAACCTGATCCGGTATGATTGATAATGCGATCATGTTGCATCATTAACATTTATTGGTCACTTCAAGTTTCAAGATACTGAATGCTAAAATGTAGAATGTTATGATAGGTGTGATGGTTATGGGAATATCATACACAGCTGATTATGGAAAATGGTAGATGGGGATAGGACTCTTGGTTTTTCTAATTGAACATCAATTTAGCATGTGGGGCACTCATCACCATTAAAAGTTTAATTTGCATTCAAATGTTTTTTTTTTATATTGTTTTTTCTTTCTACGAATGGGGAGAAATTGATATAGGAACTAATTAATGACGGGTTAGAGCACCATGATATATTTTTTTCCCCTTTCAAGCGAAGGCTAGATCATTGCGGGTAGTTTTTCAATATGATTAGTAATGCCTTTAATTGATGTTTTTAAAGGAACTCTTATGCAATCTGTGAAAAGTGTGCATATCTCTTGGAGCTATCTTTTTGGTTCAAGGGGAGTGGGAACTTGGGGAGGGGTAGGGGGAAGAGTTGCGGGCAGGGCTAATTGAGAAGTGCATACATGTGCTCCAGTAGACCTTAGCTTATGTTATGCTCTTATAAGTTTTATGTCTTTTATTCTATGTTTATATGTAATAACAGAAATAAAGTGGGGTGCAGTGTATTATTGTTTATATATGTTGGTTCTTGATCTGTTATTTGTGGTTTCTTTATGTAATTGGATCAGGCACCTGTAGTGAAACCTCCTCCTGAAATGGCTCCTAAGAAACCTGCTGTGAAGTCTACTGAAAAGAAGGGAAACACTGCTGATGTAGTAAAGGATCAACCACTTGATCCATTAGCTGAGAAACTTCGCCAGCAAAGGTATACTCAAGTTGCAGCTTCCATCTCTGTTAACAAGAAGTTTGAACAGTTCATAAGAAATCTTTATACATTGCATCTCAAACCCATGCTATCCTTGAATTACTTGGGAACAAACATCCAAGTGCAATTTGATGATTTTCCCCACTCATACCAATTTGATGCAACTCCAAAAATAGGATGCTAATATTGAACATATTTTTCCCCATGTAGAATTTTTGCCTTCCTTGAGTTGCCTTGTGTAATTGTTCTGTTTTAAGGTTTGGCTGCTTTGGTTTTTTTTTCTCCTTGCATTGTTTTGGAGCTGAAAAACAAAAATATGAAAAGAGAGAAGTTCCTCAGCAGACAATACTGGAGATCTGATTAATGTGACTGACAAGTTGATCTGTTTTCATAGTGTTGATGGTTTGATTAGTTGGTAAATATTCCATGCACAAACACAGTTTGAACATTTAAGATTAATGAATTTTTTTTTTTAAAATAGTATGACCTCTCACCAAAACCCAGCTCAATGATTGGTGTTCTGAAGGCTGTTCAGGTCATATTTAGTTCAGTTAATTTTTTTTCTGGCAGCATGATTTTAAGCATGTTAACATGTAGTTCTACAGGCTGAAACTTCTATGCAATTTAGTCAGGAGTTCTTTGAAAAATTTGCAGTAGGCATGTTTTGTTTTGACTCATTTTATTCTATATGTTCTCTTTATCTGTTCTTGTAAGAAATGCTCTCTTAAAGGTTTACTCGAATGTAGGCTGGTGGAAGAAGCTGATTTCAGATCCACTGCAGAATTGTTTGGTAAGAAAGATGATGAAAAGTCGCTTGATAGTTTCATTCCAAAATCTGAAAGTGACTTCTTGGAATACGCAGAACTCATTTCTAATAAACTTCGTCCATTTGAGGTGTGTTGAATTAGCTTCATTTTGTTTCCTTTTTTTAATTAAATGTGGGTGTAATACCTGACCTGGCAAAATGAATACATTCTTTAATGCAGAAAAGTTACCATTATATCCATTTACTCAAGGCAGTGATGAGACTGTCCATGACTTCCATGAAAGCTGCAGATGCAAAAGAAGTTTCAACTTCTGTGAGTGCAATTGCAAATGAAAAGATAAAAGCTGAGAAAGAAGCCAATACTGGCAAGAAGAAGACAGGTATGTGTTTCCACTATTTTTTTCTTAAACTATCAACAGTAAGCCTAGACATTGTGAACTTGGTTTTTTTTTTTTTGTTTTCAAGTCATGGATTTTGAAACATTAGTTAAATGAAATGAAGGTGTTGGTTCAGAACAGGGAAAATCTTGAGTGTTCTGTTGTACAAGCACCTTCTGCTAAGATTTTGGTATTTGCGGCTCGAGGACCCATATGCAATCCCCAGATACTGAAATCTCACTGATGGTGCCAAGGATTTTTCCTTTTAGGATGTTGATGAATATAGCATATAGCTTTTTAATTCAACTTTTTGTCAATGAATTTGAAACTAACCAGTTGATGGTTTGCATGCTCTGTCCTTGCAGCTGGCAAGAAAAAACAGCTTCATGTTGGTAAGCCCGGCGATGATTTGGAGGGTGATTCCTACGATGCTCTCGATGACTACGACTTTATGTAATCTGTTTGGTTGATAGGCATTACATTTTTGGGGTCTGCATGTTTCATCATAAGCACATTAAACCACCATGATTGATGATGATTGAGTGAAAGCTGTAAACAATGTTGTTAAAGAGGAAAACATTGCGTTTTTTGCATTTGTTTTTCAACTTGTTCTGTTGAACCCTTGAAAGACATTATTCATATTCGAATCAGGCACCTGTTCCATGCTTCATCTTTCTCAACTCCCCATTGAGCTTTCGTATTAGCTCGTGCATGGCTCATCACCTAATTATCTCATCTTCTCAATTCTCTGTTGAACACTCGGAGCATTTTTGTTTATTCTTGTCTTGCGTTTCGAACCGATGAAAAGCAGCGAAAATGAAACGTATAAAAACTTGTATAATTAAAAAGAAATATCAAATTATATGTCCATTGATTAAAATCATCAAGCCTCGTATCTTATTATAAGTCTCAACATACATAATCTTCAACCAATGAAAAAACCATTATTTCATTCAAGTCGATCCCTTTCCCATTTATAAGTTCTTAAAAAGAGATCATATATATATATATATAAAACTAGAAAAGCAAATTATATTAAGGATTTTCATTTTTCATGCACTATATTGATATCACGAGATTGATTTATAAGATAAAAATCTACAGTCATAAATCTATCTCATTCCATCAAATCCAATCTTCCATATAAAACGAGAACAAACAATTCAAGTTATAAAAAAAAATCCCTTAGGGACTAAATCTAGAGACAACTTGTGATCTGAGACCTATTTGATAATTTGCTTGGAACAGCAAATATTTAATATCTCCATCAAATCCAATCCCCAGTTAACCAACCAGCTTCCTTTCCATCAAGCAAAAGATAACTCCCTCTGTAACTCTCTCTCTCTCCCTCTCTAGAACGTTTTTCGAACTGCGTAAACCGTAAATGGCGGATCAAGAGCCGGAGGTGATCAACGGAGTGGAAGCAAGCAAGAAGAGAGGGGACAAATGCGATCAAGAAATTGATCTGTACACTGTTATCCACCGTGTGATTGTTATGATCTTGTACCCTGATCCAGGAAGCAGTGCATCATCAACTTCTCTGCTGCAGCGGATCAAGATTGTGTTATCGGAGAACTTGCCTTTGCTTGGCGAAGGTTCTAGAAACAGTGGAAAGAAGCTTCTTCAATGGACTCAGCGAGGCAGTCCTTTAAGAGCTCTCCTTGTTATCTCTGTAAGTGTGTAGTTTCACCCTTTTTTTTTTTTGCTTTGCATTGATTGGTTGTACTCTGTACTCTGTGCTTTGACTTGCTTGTTCGTTACTGAATTTTGAGTGAGAATTGCGAGAAATAAACTTTTTTTAGTAGAACATACTATTTTGAGTTTTTTTTTTTAATAATATTATATATGTAGTTATGTGGGACTCACCATTCCAACATTAAGCGTTTAAGTTGAAAAAAGTTAAAAAATTTCATCCATTTTAGAGATTTTATTTTTAATTTTCTGAGTAGATTTTGATTTTTTACAATAAATAATTTTGATTTTTTTTTTCACGGGGGAATTGATGTGGTAGCACTCTTGCTGAAGATTTATTGATTCTATATTACATTTTTTTTGTGGAATTTTAAAGATATTGGATATATTACATTTTCTCGTTTTTGTGGAATTTTAAAGATATTGGATATTACAAAATCAGTTAAAATCTTATGACTAATTTGTAGAAAATAAAAATTCCTGCAACATTTTTTTTCCAATTTAATAATTTAGCTGATATTGATTGTATTGGACAATAGACCTAGTCAGCTTAGTGCAATAAGTGTCGGTAATGAGAAGAATATTTTTAAGTTACTTGGATTGGTCGAATAAGTAGTAAGGACCACAGTTCTGAATTCTATTTGATCTTGATACTTTTCAATCTGGTAACTAGAACTGTGCACCACATTGTTTCTGAGTGTTGATGGGATTCGACTAACCACATGGCGTTATATGATTTAGTGGAGTATGTTGTCTGTACAAGTCAAGCTCTGCCTGCTCGCCTTATCACTGTTGATTGGAATTTGGAGGAAATTAATAAAGTGAGCTTTTTTATTAGCAGAAAAGCTAATTGAGGCACTGGCATTATGAGTGATGATTTCTTAGTACAAGGCTGTGATTTTTCATTCCTTTTTCCCACTTTGCGTATTTCGTTTGTTTTTTTCAAGATTATTGCAGTTGCATCGTATTAAGTTTGCAGTGCAGCTTATTTTCTTGAGTACTTAAATTTTGTATTGCTGCCTTTCATATTTTGTCTTCAGGACTTCTCATGATTCTGTCTATTTTCAAACTGTTACAGGTTGGGACTATTGCTCTTCTTTCCTTGACAGGAGTGCTTGTATTTATGCTCTTCTTTCTGGCAGCTACTTTCAATGCTATTGTCATCTCTCTTCTCATGTCCTTGGCAGCTGCAGGAGGCTTCTTGGCTCTGTTCTTTGCCTTTCTGGCAGCTATATACATAGGGGCATTATCAGTAGCTGTATTTGTCATTTCCACTGCCACGATTTCAGCAACTGTAGCTGTTCTGATTGTTACAGGTACAGAGAATCCAGCTTTCTTTCTTTTCTTTGAATTTATACCTAGAAAAATGTTCAGCTTTTCTTCCTTCAATTGGTTAGTGAGTTGAATGTAATGCATCTCAAGTAAAATTTTTTCGAGAGTTCATAGTTGATGTAACCCAGTCTGTTATGTGTGATAAATATCTGCAACTCCTTGATTGGAACTTAAAATTTGTTTGAATCAGGTTGGATTGGATTCTTCTGGACTGTCTGGCTGGTGACAAAGAAAAGCATTGGAGTTGCCAAGCACTCATTAACAGTGACTGGATCAGCAATTTCAGCTTACTCTTCTTCCAGGCATGCCAAGGACCAGGAATGCTAAGGACCGCTATATTGAACTAAACAAGTTGGAAGCTTGAAGTGTCGTGGTGATCAGGTGTTCACTCATGTAAACATCCTCTTATGACCTGGATATCAGTACTTGTTTTTGCTTTCAATAATCTCCCAGGAACTGCTGCGATTGAAGCGTCTATGATCATCGATTGTTGCTTGTGTATAGCCTGGAAGCATATGATAAGATTTTGTAGTGTAGTTTGAAAGCACATATGGTTCATGATGTATGCTATTTGTTTTTTGGTTAACTTTGGGTGTCCGGACCAGTTTACGTGTACCTCGACTAATCCTCCGAGATCCTGAAATGATGTATGATATTTGCTATATGGGTTGTAGCTTGCGGTACTCGATTATCACTCTTTTTCCTGCCTCTCCTACAACCTCATGTAATGTTGCTCTTCATACAGGGAGATGGTATGTGTTCGGAGGACTGGAAACCTGGTAGCTATAGGAGAAATCTCACCTCGCCTGAATATGCAAGTCGGATCCCGAGATTGCCTGTTTCGAGAATTCTCTAGTGTTGGACAATGTTGCCCTGGGATCCTGCATATGATGTTCTGTGACATACATAGGATGTGGGAACTGTTTTTCTTGCGGCCTTCAAGGATTTAACTTGGAAATGTTAGCCTATAATGCTGGAGATGGGTGGGCTCATTGCAGTTAAAATGTTAGGATTGGGCCTTAATTGCATACGAGGACAGAGAGAGAGAGGGAGAGACTAGGAAAAGGAAGGTCACTGGAAAAAAATCCTTGAACTCTTAGTAATCTCGGGTCTTTCAGTGCATGTGCCTGAAACCTCATGAAAGTTTATCCACAGAAATTATGTATACGAGGACAGAGAAGAACTTGTTTGGCTTGGTTTCAATTTTAGGCAGATAGGTGAAAAGGATAGTGCACTCAGCTCATAACGATCTTTAGCTCAGTGATTACACCAAGGTTGGTGTCTTAAAATTGAAAAGGTTCAGAATTGAAGAGTTTCTTACAAGGCACATCAAACCCTAAATTTGGATATAGCAAGGACCACAACAATGGATTGGTTACTAAATAAGTAATCCGTGGACTTTGTCTTCTTGAGACAGCATTATTTCCCGCTGCTTGGTTCAGATAGAAGTCAGACATCAATGCTAGTAAACACACAGGGGTTTTCTCCAAAATCAAAATGATTGCTAGTAATTCCGTCATCAAATTTCAGCTTTACAAGTAATCAAGCAGAAACAAAAGTGGCTTCCTGTTTAGCTAATATTGCCCTAACTTTCTCCATTGAGAACGATAGTTTTGCTTCATTCTATGCCACCGAGATTATAACCAGAACCAGAATAAAACATAGGCTGAAGAAGACGTGATACGTGATCGACACAATGAAATGAATTAATTAGCAGTAAGTACTCCTACTTCCCCTTTCTCCCTTTTCTCTCATTGCTTCTCCTCCTGGTTTCTTGTTTGTTTCCACAAAACACACATTTTCTTCAAGCAAAAAAGACTTAAAATGGCACAGAACTAGAACTAATAATTATGTATCTATGCCTTCCCTCTCATTCATGAAGACCATGAAATTTTACTCAAGGAACTCAATATAAGGAAAAAAGGAAGACAACCATGGTATATAGCAATTGTTTATGCATGATCAGCAATGTTCTTTCCCCGGCCAATCTGGTCTACCTAATGTGAACTCCAAGCTGGGGTTCTTGCAATCCAAACTAGACCCCAAGTAGCTTTTCGGCCGAGTCGAACCGCTTTCCTGCAGTATTAATTAAGAGAAGTACATGCCATCTCTTGTAAGTAATCAATCAAGCAAATCCATGTAATTAAACTCTTATCCCATATGTTAGATTTCTGGAAACTTTGAAAAATCTTTAAGGAATTCTAGACTTTGGGATGATACCTCCATGAGTTGTCCAGATCTTTGTTGTGACTGGAACGTTCCTTGTCTGTGCCCATCCATGTCATTGGAGTTTGTTTGCGGCCATGCTTCCCTAGCACTGAAATGTAATATAATTGAATTAGCTTGAAATTATATTGGCACGGTGCACAACAATATCTTTGTTCTAGCTAGAGTGGAAAGAATTTTCATCAAGCCATATTAAGCAAAGTCTTTCTCTCCTAAGGTTGTCTACAAGCTATATAGCATATAATAAGGAGAAGTTCTTGTCTGTCAATATATGAAAAATGCATCCACTAACATAATTGTTATCATAATTCATCATAACATTTATTAAACAATGCATATCATTATCTATAGCTGAATTTATACCATTGATTTAGCTGAAACTTAAGTATTTTGAATGGTAACATTATCTCTAATTTCAAAGCTAATTAAGAACAACTCAACTTTCATTTTCACTGACATAGAAAGGTTCGATTTCTGTCATTTTCTCTTAACAATAGTCCAATATAAATCACATTCAACACATGCACAAGGGCTATAGAGGAAAGGATGACGGAAGAAATGTATGTATGGAGACAAAAGCTAATCCCTTGTACCTATGCAATGCATGCCATTTCAATCCATGACATTGAGTGTTTAAGAAAAGCCTGAAAAGGATGTTACAGGAAGGGACGAAGATGCCTTGGATGAACTGTTCTTCAAAGCTATGACATTTGAGGAAATGTCAGCATAAAAAGTGTAAGTTGCTTCCAATCTAGGTGGCTCTAAAAGCCCTAATTAAAACATTCTCTTTCAGACAGGGTAGTATCTAAGATCAGAGGTTTTAAATACTTAATTTTGAGAATTACTATTACCCTTACGGTTTCACTTATTGCAACAAGAAATCAAAAGTAATCCTTCATATTTCTATTTTTATTATATTGTCTTTTCTTCTATCATGAGATAATAATTAAGATAGTGTTTAATATTATGATAATGATTATTTTTTTTTAAATTTATTTTACTCTGAAATACATTAAAATCGAGACATCAAAACATGAAACAATAATTTTAAACAAAAACTAAATTTATAACGTGTTACCAAACACTACCTCAGTATTTATTACAAGTTAGTTTAGGCCTGAAATATTATAAAAACATTCTGTGCATGCTATATGTAGTTGCATATTGCAAATTTTCACGTTAATACATGCCCAATACAATTGCACTCTTTAGCATTACAAACAGAATAAAGAACCATAAATATCAATTAAAGGACTATATATAGTGGAAGCAAAAAAACCAGTGGAGAGTAGAAATATCAATATTTAAATTTAAACCTGGAATTCTACGTGCTATTTAGTGGAAGCAGGTGCTAATTAATTATTAATTAACTACTAATTAAACAATGCACAACACTAGGATTGTTTAATTGAACTTTAAGAAGAGGAAAGCACATAAGAAGTCAAGATGGGAGCCGATGTTCTCGGTGATATATGCAATGTGTCTCTTGGAGGGAACAAGAACCAGCTGGGTTTAACAGTAATATATATGACAATATTATATAGTAATTTTAAAAAGAAAAAGAAAAAGTGCAGCTGAGGGAATTGCTTCCTAATCAGTGTTTGATTGCATTTTAACTACTTTTCTTTTTTATATAATTAATACGAATGAATTAAAGCTACTACTGCAAATCTCATGTCTGCAGGAAGATCTTCCGAGACACAAAAGATCAAGAAAGAAAAAGAAGAGCATATATATATAATATAGAAAGCAAAAGCTGACTGCCTACAACATGCAAGAGAAGAACTCTTTTTATTCCTCAAAAATGGTGTGGACGTGAGTGGGTTTTGGCTTTCTAAGCTGATCAAGTACCATGCAAAAAGAAAACAAAAGAAGAAGAAGAAGAAGAAGAAAGCATTCTATTTCATTAGTCCATCACTCTCCTTTCAAAAAAGTGTAGGGCACAGAAGAGAGGCACTGAAAAGAGAGACAGAGGTACCTCGAAGAGTTACTCCATAGAGTTGTAGTGGTAGTAGAAGAGGGGTAGTCCATGTCTTGTTGTACAGGTGACCCATCTGATTGTACTCCTCTTTGCAGCCCACCCCGCTCATTTGCAGTACTATAACTTCCAATTGGAGACATGTCTTCTTCTCCAGATCCATCTGCTTGACCCTTCAACAAATTAATATTTACCCACCAAAACCTTCAAATAAAATGCAAAAGCATGCACACACATTCTTATATTGTACACAATTAAAAACACACCACAAAATTCTTGAATGTACATATGAGCGAGTGTTAGATGTGTTTGTGTGTGTGTACATATAAGATATATGCATGCAATGCACTAAGTGTATATGTTGAAGAGAAGAAACAAAAATAAGACCATCTCCTCAAAAAAAGAGAAGAAAAGGTTGAAATAATGAAGACTAAACAACGCGAATTACCTGAAGAGGATGCAGGCTTGTCAGTGGTCTTGACAGTTCTATACATCTGCAAAGTCCAATAGGAATCCGTAGGTAGTAAAACAAAGACTATTCAAAGGAAGAAATATGAGCTAGCAAAATAAAATTAAACAAAATGAATAATTAAATTTAGAATTGAAAACCCTTTTCAATTTTTTATTTTTTTAAATCAATCTCTGGCTAGCTTCTTTTTTTCTTCTCTCTCTGTGGGCTTCTGTGCTTGTCTTGGATTGATTCATTAATCACGAGGTTGATGTTTGATAAGGCTGTATAGTAATGAGTAAGTGTATTATTGAGAAATGATGACTACTTTTGTCTGTCATCATCCTCTCTCTCTCTCTCTTCTCTTTGAAAGCAGAAACTTGTCTGTCTGAGACCTTTCAGATGTTTCAGGCTCATTTCCTTTCTCTAGTATTCTTTAACCCGCCCATTCACACTGCCTTCTTTGGCTACTGTGCCTGTGGGAGACACCTTCCTCTCCTCTATCCTCCTCACATTCTAGATAGAGGGAGAGGGAGAGGGAGAGAGATTACCTGTAAATGGCTCTTGACATGAGCTAATGTGAGATCTTTGACATCCATGAGTTCAAGAACTGACTTTGGAGTAGCTCCTATAAACAACGAGCCAATCCAAGAAAAAAGAAAAAAGAAAGTACTAAAGTCAAAACAAAACATTGAGAAATCTCTAAAATTCAAAGTGTTTGTCCAAAACTCAAAGACCAATCATTCACACACAAATTATTGTAGTAGCAAAAAGATGAAAAAAGAAAAAAAAAGAGCAGAAGAAAATTTTGAAGCTCTTTACTTTCATGGCCTCCAAGAAGCTCAACAGCATGAACAAATCTAGCATGAAGAGTGCTAGTCCATCTCATTCTCGGTGCTCTCATGCTCCTCTTTGTTGGAAGCTTTGGAAAGAATCTTGATCTAATCAACCCATGAGGAGAACCTTCAGTAGATCCAACTCCATATTGATTATGGTGGTGGTGGTGGTGGTGCAATTGGTGGGATTTGAAAGCATCCATTGACAGCCCATTGAATCTTGTTGTTGGTGCTAATCTATTGTAAGGACCTGGCAAAGCTTGATTAGGTCCTGATGAGTTTAACATGGACATGGGATCTAAACCTCCTCCTCCAATACTATAAGGTAAGGAAGTGGAAGAAGAAGAGTGAGGATTAACAGGACGGAAAAACGAGGAAGAAGGGTAGGGCATTTGGTAGAAGCACATCTTGGGATCTTTATTCTCTCTTGATGAATGCTCTAAAGGCGTAAAAGGAAATGAGCGGTTGTGATAAACTGGAATCCCTTTAATTGGTCTCAAACCATCTGATACTTCAAGCAGAGAAACCCCATGATTTATATGATTCAAGTGATGAGTGGTACTATTAGAATGGTGAAGATGATGCTGCTGATGATGATTATGACTTTGTTGATGATAAGGGTTGAGGTGAGGTAGCTCTACTGCTCTTGAACTTGATAGATTTCTTCTACTTCTTCTACTTTCTTCATCAAGGCCAGTTGTTGGATGCGCTAGAGAGAGCTCTATATAAGCTTGAGAATCACTTCTCATGGAGCTAACTGTGTTGGGCTTATGAGTGGCTTCTTGTCTGCCCAAAAGATTGAAGCTTGCATCCACTTTATTGCTAATGTTATTGTTCTTCTTGTTACATAGTGAAGAAGGAGAGGAAATATTTGGAGGACTAATGTGTAAAGAAAGATCAGGAACTGGGTTTGAAGAGGGTTCAATGAAAACCCCTTCTAAGGGCATTTTCTTTACAAGCTAGTGGCCTTTTCCTCTTGCTAATGTAAGCTAGCTAGCTTGCTTGGAAGCAAAGCAAAAAAGGGCAAGCATAGTGAAGAGTGTGTGTCTTTAATCCCTTTTCTAGCTCTCTTCCTTCTCCTTGACAATACATGTATGAGCTAGCTAGCTAGAGAGATGGAGATGTGGCCAGCTTTGACACCAGATAGATAAAAAGCTTGGAAAGAACACACCATAGATTTCTACTTTAAAGACTTAAAGAAAGAAAGAGAGAGATGAAGCAAAGAGAAGTGTCTTTAAATCTTCATCAGCAAACCAACATGCTCAAGAAAGAAAGAGAGAGAGAGAGAGTGCGTGTGAAAGGTAGATAGAGAACAAGAGATAAAGAGGGAGAGGGATTTGTGTTGTTAGGCAAGGAAGAAGAAGGGAAATAAAAATAATTAAATAAATATATTGAAAAAAGAAAATTGAAATCTTGAAAGTGCATTGAAAGGCAATGGGTTTTGGTTCGCACACCTCGAGAGTATATCTTGGAAAACGACACTAGGAGATGAAGAAGAACACAAGGTATTTCTCTATCAAGTCAAAACTCAATCACTCATAAATAAATAAATATATAAAATAACCTTAAAAAAAAAACTTTCCATCACTATGATTTTCCTTCCCCGTAGAGAACGGGATAACAAATGTTAGAAAGAGAAAGACTCATCCTTGTAGGATTCCTCCTCCCCCACACTCTTCGCCCCACCCCCCCTTCTCTCTCTATGCAACATACTTAATAATTCCAAGAACTTTTACTTTTTTTTTTTTGCAAGGATAAAAAAATATTATTTTAGGATGCCATTTCTATGCTTAAATGGGTTTGGTTGGTAATTATGCAATATTTTTATTTCCTCTAAATACATTAAATTAACATATAAAATGCGTTCTTAAAATTACTTCAAAATATAATATAATTTATCGTGTAAATAAATATTATATAGTACATATATAATTTAATTATTTTTCTTTTTCACATTATGAGAAGGTATTGAGATCATTAATTAGTAGAACAGATTACACACAACAACAACTATAATAATAATAATAATAATACATGTATTTTTGTATTATATATAGGTAGACCCATTGACTTTTTATATACGTACGTAGTAAGAGACCCACATAAAGGGTTGTTTGTTTGCTTTAATGTGGATACATCGTAAACCCTAATTCTACATTACCTTCTAATTCCCTTTCATTCTCCCAAATATTCCCCTTCTAATAATAATCTTTCAACAATCTGGTCTCCAGGCATGATCGTGCGTAGATTTTTGTAATGGAGTCATCCACATGAACCATACTTCCACAATATATAACAATTCTCATCCTCTAGCTAGCTAGCTCTAGCTCATTGACTATATACATGTCTGCTAGGGTTTCACAAAACCCTAGGCGAAATCATAAGTATAATTTATTATTATGGGATTGCTAAGAACTCTATTGTAGAGAATTGGGAAGTACTAACCCTGATTTTTTTTTTTAATCTTTTGATGCGAAGTGTTTGCTGGAGATTACAAATTGACTTTTTCAAGGCAGCCAGCCCCTTAGTAAAGATTATTTAGTTATGAAAGTGGTTATTTTTTAAAATACTTAAAAATATGTTTAAATAATATTTTTTTATTTTATAAAATTTATCTTTATATTAACATTTTAAAACAATCTAAAAACACAAAAAAATAATAATAAAAACGATTTTTAATTGAAAAACAAGTATCTTAATTAGGTGTGAATATTCTAATGTAGTTGATCTTACTGTTTGCCACTTTCTCCAATGTTAGCAAGGACAAAACACTAATTCATAGGTGGTGTTTGGATGGTGCATTAAATGCAAAATAGGGTAATAGTAAATGCTGTTTGGATGGTACGCAAAACATATTTTGTATTGTGATTATATAGAAACTCTCACCTATACACACATACACAGTAAACCATTGCTTTTTCGGTACAATTAATATTAGCACTGACTTCCATATTTATTGCCGCACTAATCCTCATTGCTATCAAATCAGCTTTTTGTTATCAAATTTGGGTTAGGTTTTACAAAAATTAGATGAATTTACGAGACATTTTATTTTTTGTATTTTTCTTTGAATTTAAACCCAAAATAACAATATAAGTTTCAACCTCCCACATTCTACATCAATGGTTTCATAAATATCTTATTTTTTTCATTAATTATGGTCTCGCTGATTTCAACATCAATTAACTACAACTATAATAGTTAAGAGTGATGAACCCCAAGGTTACAATCAGTATTTAATTAGAGCCTATGCCCAAATCTATTTTTCAAACATAAAGATACGACAACTTAATTATTTTGGATGTTAGTGGCGTGCAAAATGACAGAGATCTACTTGTGGGATTGAACAGAGTTTTGAGATTAATCAGGGTTAATTAATCATAAAGTTATGATTTTGAAGGAGTGATTATTTAATATTATGGTATCTAGAAAACTTATTGGTCTATGAGAATCTGAATAAGATAATTAGTTGTGCATGAGAAAGTCGTACTATCCTAGTGTATCCTATCTATGGTAATATGCATAATTGTTGATTGATTGTTTTTTTTTTCTAGGTTATATTTCTATTCGTTGATTTGTCTAAGATTCAAGGCAGATCCCTCTCAGTAAGGAGATCTTTGCCTTATCAGGCTAAAACCTAATTATTCTAAAGCTCAAATTTCAATGTTATTGTTGCAACCCATTTTTGGGTCCCCACAAAATATATATAAAAATATATAGCCAAAGGAGGTTAGAAAAATAACAGGAGGCAGAAGCGCTCAGAAAATGGTTGGAAAATTGGTCAATGAGGTTAAAAATACAA
>Ga0307515_10006749_pt1 | contig 22847 bp, 15 predicted proteins | sample 17_EM_MG_FD_194513 | JGI IMG/M metagenome (GOLD analysis project Ga0307515, IMG submission 194513) | Populus trichocarpa ectomycorrhiza microbial communities from riparian zone in the Pacific Northwest, United States - 17_EM | ecosystem: Host-associated > Plants > Roots > Unclassified | place... | reverse complement strand
TCTGGCGGAAGGGGTACTCCAATAGTAACTGCAGTTCCTGATTTCTCTGCAATTATATTATATCCTGCAATCTGCTCTGCTTCCTGTCATCTGCTCTTCCTCTCCTCCTGTAGACTGTTCTACATCAAATTTTTTTAAAATCCAGTCATGGTTTTAACTGTTATTTGAATTCTTCTTGGATCTAAAATTAGTTGGATATATTAAATTAGTTCGGTGAATTAAATTCGTTCGATCTAATATATATATCATCATTATTTTTATATTAAAATTTTTTATCACATTACAACTATGTTTTTTGTACACATTAAATTTATTATATCAAAATAACTTTCACGTAATTTATTTAAAATTTCATATAATCATGGAATTAGATGAGTGATCTTAAAATTAATTTGTTGGGCCTAACAATATTAAAGAGAATTACTTGATTATTATTTTTTCAATTTTTTTTTTGTGACCTGCTCACGACACAGCGCGTTATAATATTAGTAAGCACACATATACGCTAAAGCAACGAGAGAATAAAACTAAAACGTGCGTGATGGATATGAAATCCATGGCGGGGTCACCCACCTCCCTGGACTAGCACACACACGGCCACTCCTCAGTGGATGGGCTAACCTCTTAATCTAATCCCCTCCCCTCTCTAATATTGTATTATTGTATTCTCTTACAGTACACACACACCAACGCCCTAAAGACAAGGACCCGCAAATAATTCAGATTAGATCTCCTCACTATAATACTGCTGCTATACGCTATACATACCATGTATGTATTCTTCCTCTTCTTATACTCTTATATAATTGAGAGTTGAGTGTTTTAAATTATTAAGTGGATATACTATTACTATTATTATTATTATTATTAATCCAGCTATGGTTTTTGTTCTCACTACCCTTCTTATTCTTTTATCATTCTTAATTAAATATTGTTATTCCTGAAATGCTTTAGAATCTCCTATAAAATATTCTTGAATTAAAAATTAAATTAATTGTGAAATCTTTTTTAATAATACTTAAAACCAACAAATATCAAAGTTTTATTTTTTAAAAGCAAATCATCCAAATGACCAAGCTCGTCAAGAAGTAATTTAATTTGATTTAATATAATTTAATGAAATTTAGTAGAAATACCCTAGTGGCTAGTGGTTAAAATCATCTTCATCTTTCCCTCCAAAATCTAACTTAAAAATGAAATAATAAAAAAAACACAATCTCACAAAAATAAAATAAAATAAAATGGGGCAGCCCATTAATCATTTAACCCAAATTCCAGCTAATCCCCTTCCCACCATTCTTTCTCTCTCCTACTTTGCCCTAGTCCCCTCCCCTCCCTTTCTTATTATCCCCTCTCCCTTTCCCCCTCCTTTCCTCCCACCCTCTCTATCTCCCCACATATACCCGTAGAGAGAACACACACACCCACACACACAAAAAACACTCTCCCTGTCCCTCCCTCCCTCCCTCTACAACCCCTAAACCCCAAAAAGCCTAGCCGCCACAACCAGCGCCGCAGCCGCAGCAACAAAATCTAATCTTCGGCCACCATGGACGAGTCAACTCAACTCCAGCAAGCGCAACTCGCGGCGGTCCTTGGGGGCGATCCTTCGCAATTCGAAACCCTAATCTCTTCGCTCATGTCATCATCCAACGAAACTCGATCTCAAGCGGAGCTCATCTTCAACCTCGCCAAACAACACGATCCAAACTCGCTCTGTCTAAAACTCGCTCACCTCCTTCAGTTCTCTCCTCACCTCGACGCCCGTGCTATGTCCGCTGTCCTCCTCCGTAAACTCCTCACTCGCGATGACTCGTACCTCTGGCCGCGCCTCTCTCCGCAAACTCAGTCCTCTCTCAAATCGATCCTCCTCGCCTGTCTACAGCAAGAGTCTGTTAAATCGAACACCAAGAAGTTGTGCGACACCGTTTCTGAGCTTGCTTCCGGGATTTTGCCCGATAATGGCTGGCCTGAGCTTTTGCCGTTTATGTTTCAGTGTGTGACGTCAGATTCCGTCAAGTTGCAGGAATCTGCGTTTTTGATCTTCGCACAGCTGTCTCAGTATATCGGAGAGAGTTTGATTCCCTTTATCAAGGAGTTGCACGGGGTTTTTCTGCAGTGTTTGGGGTCGAGCACGAATTTCGATGTCAAAATCGCGGCCTTGAATGCTGTGATTAATTTTATTCAGTGTTTGGATAATTCGTCCGATAGAGATCGATTTCAGGATTTGTTGCCGTCGATGATAAGAACTTTAACGGAGGCTTTAAATAATGGGAATGAGGCGACTGCTCAGGAGGCGTTGGAGTTGTTGATTGAGTTGGCGGGGACGGAGCCCAGGTTTTTGAGGAGGCAGTTGGTGGATGTCGTGGGTTCAATGTTGCAAATTGCGGAGGCGGAGAGTTTGGAGGAAGGAACTAGGCATTTGGCTATTGAGTTTGTGATTACATTGGCGGAAGCTAGGGAGAGGGCACCAGGGATGATGAGGAAGTTACCGCAGTTTATCAGTAGATTGTTCGGGATACTGATGAGGATGTTGTTGGATATTGAGGATGATCCGGCATGGCATAGTGCGGAGAATGAGGATGAAGATGCGGGGGAAACAAGTAATTATAGCGTGGGGCAAGAGTGTTTGGATAGGTTGGCCATTTCTTTGGGTGGGAATACTATTGTTCCTGTTGCTTCGGAACAATTGCCTGCGTATTTGGCTGCTCCTGAGTGGCAGAAACATCATGCTGCTCTTATTGCATTGGCTCAGATTGCTGAAGGGTGCTCTAAGGTACATAGAATTGATGACTATATTCTCTAGTCTGTGACTTGTGATTAATGTCTCAATGTTATGCTGTTTGATTTTTACTTTATATATACGCATTTGAATTTGAAGGATGTTCCAAGATACAAGAATGATTTTGTTTCTTTCTATTTGAGTTATTTGTAGCTATATAGTACATCACTATAAGGTTTTTTTTTTTAAATGTTAACCATTGAATGTGTGCATTTGGTTTTGTTGTGTTGAATTTGAAGGAATTAATTGCATTTGCCAATGTTATCCAGTTTTTTTTTTCAGTAATGTATAGTCGTATTGCCAATGGCCAGTTATTTAAGTTTTATTATGCAATTCAGTACTATTATTTGTATGCATTTGTTTTCCTTGTGTTTTGTGCATTGGATGTTGGTAAGAACCACTCAGTTAACAGCACTTAATGCTCTGATTATTTGATGTGGGAAAATTTGAAGTGGAATTATATTGGGTTTTTAGTTTGTACTATAAACATATGTAGTTCTTTTTTCTTAGAAAGAATTGGGTCTCTTGGTGTTATTATGTTTTGTGTTTTGTTGATGTAGGTAATGCTAAAAAACCTGGAACAAGTAGTTACAATGGTCCTAAATTCATTTTATGACCCCCATCCCCGTGTGAGATGGGCAGCTATTAATGCAATTGGGCAGTTGTCCACGGATTTGGGTCCAGATTTGCAAAATCAATACCATCAGAGAGTTTTGCCTGCATTAGCAGCTGCCATGGATGATTTTCAGAATCCTCGTGTTCAGGTTAGCTATGGTCATTGCTTTGTGTCTTTTCAAGTTATTAATTCTAAATTTCGTATGCAGGATCTTGACTAGAATAGATATGCTTCAGATGATTTCATTAAAGTCCATTCTTTGTTACAATAGCTCTTGTTGCAAGGTCCTTTCAGCTTGAGCAACAGTAATTATGAAATATACTTACAAATAGCTTTTAATGGTGAACTTATGGTCAAGTTAAGCTCATGTCACTTTCCCAGCAGCTATACAGTTATATGTATATATAGTTCAGTTCTGTGTATTGTGTGCATGCACAGCTTCATGTTTTTCATGCATGCACTTCAGTATGCACTCCATATTTTTTATTTTTGCTTTTTGTTGGGTGGGGGAGGGGGTTCCTTTGGATCCATTAACATTTAATTTTATATGGAAGAACACAGTCAAAGATTATGCCGTTGTTCTTTACAGTTACTGATTAGTCATCGTATTCTTTTCTGACAGGCACATGCTGCTTCGGCTGTGCTTAACTTCAGTGAGAATTGTACTCCAGAAATTTTAACACCGTACCTAGATGGAGTAGTGAGCAAATTGCTTGTTCTTCTACAGGTATATTCATGGAAGAATAGAAAATAAAATTTCAAAATATTTATGCGAATTCACTTTTTTGCAAAAACACAAATTTCTTGTATGTCTTTATATTCCATGTATGTGCTGCAGAATGGAAAACAAATGGTGCAAGAGGGAGCGTTGACTGCTTTGGCATCAGTTGCTGATTCCTCTCAGGTAATGTATTATATCCGCTTGGATTCTTAGTTTCATTCACGCAATGGAAGATTCGGTCTAATAGTCTCTGGTTTTATAGGAGCACTTCCAAAAATACTATGATGCAGTCATGCCTTACTTGAAGACTATCTTGGTGAATGCAAATGACAAAGCTAACCGCATGCTTCGTGCCAAATCCATGGAGTGCATCAGTCTAGTTGGGATGGCAGTGGGGAAAGAGAAGTTTAGGGATGATGCCAAGCAGGTAGGTTTCTTTACATACATACAACTCTTCCTTTTCTTTGGAACCTGGAAGTGTTTCCTTGGATGAATCCCATTGTCTTTCATGGAGTACCCTTACAGTCGACCATGGGATAGGGGAGAATGTGTCAATGGTTTGCTCTTGGTTTCTTTTATCACCTGTTTTGTTACCACAGTATACTAAAGTATCCACCCATATCCGGGTCTGGTTCTTATATTTTGGCATGCCTTTCTATATTTATGTTTTTGCCAGGTTATGGATGTACTTCTGTCATTGCAAGTATCTCAGATGGAGTCAGATGATCCAACAACAAGTTACATGCTACAAGTATGCTTCGATCGCTAAAAATTGTGTTGAAAATATCTTAAATTTCATCTTCTTTTGAACTTTGTTGTCTCACGATCTTTACTCTATACTGTTTTAGGCATGGGCCAGACTTTGCAAGTGTTTAGGACAAGATTTTCTTCCTTACATGAGTGTTGTCATGCCACCTTTGCTTCAGTCTGCTCAACTCAAGCCTGATGTAACCATTACATCTGCGGATTCAGATAATGACATTGATGATTCTGATGATGAAAGGTGTAAAAATTTTCCTTGAACTTGATCTCATCGAAAGTGTTATATATGAATTTCTTGGTGGTACTTTTCCCAATTGCTTAGATCAATAGTGAAAGATGCATTTCGAGCACAGCAATTGCCAAATTCTTATGAATGTAGCTTCTGTGCTTTCTCTTGTGATCACATGCATTTAGACACCCAAACACACATGCAGTCGTGTTCACATCTTGCTAAAAATTTGTTTCTGTTATAGCATGGAGACTATCACCCTTGGTGACAAAAGAATTGGGATCAAGACTAGTGTTCTGGAGGAAAAAGCTACTGCTTGTAACATGTTATGTTGCTACGCTGATGAGCTGAAGGAAGGATTCTTTCCATGGATTGATCAGGTTTGTTGGTGCAACATATTATCAATTGTTCTATTATTTACTTATTACAACTTTTCAAGTGCCATGACACTAATATAATGATGTTCTACATGCAGGTTGCCCCAACCTTGGTACCTCTTCTTAAATTTTATTTTCATGAAGAGGTTAGGAAAGCAGCTGTTTCAGGTATTGAATTGATGATGCACATTTCTTTTCCTTTGGTTCCTGTTGTCGGTAATACTCACTGGAATCTTTGAATTTCTTCGCCAGCCATGCCAGAACTTCTGCGTTCTGCAAAATTAGCTATCGAGAAAGGGCTTGCTCAGGGTCGCAATGAGTCTTATGTAAAGCAGCTGTCTGACTATATTATTCCAGCCCTGGTTGAAGCACTGCACAAGGTCACCTGTGTTTCTTTTCATTTGTCTAGTGTCTGTAGAACTGTACATTTATAATTATCTCTATTTAAAGCGATGAGATTCTTGACTCTTAAAATTGATTGCAGGAACCCGATACTGAGATCTGTGCAAGCATGTTGGATGCCTTAAATGAATGCTTGCAGGTTTGTTGTAGTCATTATTGACTTTAGTAATGTCACTTTCTTTGCTTTTTCACTGGTTCATGGTTTGTAACTCATCCAGTCATCCTGAATCAAATTCTGGATAAAAATCAGAATTCTTCTGCATAGGTGTGGCATCTTAACAGAGTGATCAATGGTTTTGTGGTTTGCGAAGAAATCTGTCATATAAAATCATTTGATACTTGTGAAGGGGAAATTAGGAAATGCGTTTTTTTTTTAATCTTGCGGTGTCCATTTCTCTGCTGCAATCCATTTGAAATCCCCTGCAATCCATGTATGTTAAAATAGGTTCATTGCTGAATGTATTTTTCAATCTTCTGTTTCTTCTTCCAGATATCTGGAGTGCTTGTTGATGAAGGTCAAGTGCGATCTGTTGTGGATGAGATAAAACTGGTCATCACTGCCAGCTCAAGTCGCAAGAGAGAGAGAGCAGAGAGAGCCAAAGCTGAAGACTTTGATGCAGAGGAGGGAGAGTTGATCAAGGAGGAAAATGAGCAAGAGGAGGAAGTTTTCGACCAAGTCAGTATATATCACTATAAGTCAACTGATTTTCCTCTATAATCCCTAAATTTTATTTTCCTTAGTTGGATAACATTTTATTTCCAGGTTGGTGAAATCTTGGGAACTCTGATTAAAACATTCAAAGCTTCTTTCTTGCCTTTCTTTGATGAGCTATCATCCTATATTACTCCCATGTGGGTAAGTCTTCTGCCATGATCAGCTTCCCTTGCCTTTGGGAATCTTATATTTGCTACTATATTTTCCTCAAGATCTTTTTTCTATGAGAAGGTGATTGTGTGCCAGTAGCTCCTGATACTTTATCTCTTTTGGTTCTTTGTTTGTATTACTTTATATAAGTTGCCCAAAATTTTGGTATGTGAGATCTCTTTGTAGTTCCTTCCATCAGCTATAGTTTAGAAAACATAGAAAGGCTAAATGTTATGCATATCATGTTTCTGTGTTCCATATGAGAATTGGAATGGTGAAGATTATTCCCTTTCTTACTGTAGCTGTTTAGTGGATGATAATGGGGTTGAAAAAAGCTCTAATAATTTGGCTTGAAACTTGGTTGTATTTCAAAGTGCAAAACGCTGAATGTTTATGTTTCTATAATCAATCAGTACTAATTAACACCACCCGCTCTGCATGATGAAAGGTGACATGATCTTGTTAAAACCTGTGCTTATGACAGATTGAAATTTCTATTTCACGAAGGCATAAATTCTAAAGATGATTGCTTTCTCTTGGTGTGCAGCTGTATGAACAAAAATTTATACCTTAAGCAACTGACTAACAACAATGCTGTGAATAGTTCTGCTATTTTAATTCTTGAGTTATTAGGCTGATATGTTTAGTGAATGTAGGGCAAGGATAAGACTGCTGAAGAGAGAAGGATTGCAATTTGCATTTTTGATGATGTTGCGGAGCAATGTCGCGAGGCGGCTCTTAAGTAAGCTTCTAGAACACACGCACACTCCTATGGACTGGTTATCATTATCTAGAATTTTTTGTTTGATGCAACTGGTACAATGTGAATGGACAGATATTATGATACATATCTTCCTTTCTTACTGGAGGCTTGCAATGATGACAACCCGGATGTTCGGCAGGTCTGCACTAACTATGATCTGGTAGTTGTTTGCTTTAGATTGGCTATATTCTCATCCATATTGTGTGGTTGTTTTCAGGCAGCCGTATACGGGCTTGGTGTCTGTGCAGAAGTTGGTGGTTCTGTGTTTAAACATCTAGTTGGAGGTAAATTTTGTCTGTATCCTTAACGAGTCAATTTTTTTTACTCTAGCAGAAGTAAATGCGTTGATTTTCTTTTGTATTTCATGAAAGTGATATTTGCCAGTTGTTTTCTCCAGAGGCTTTATCAAGACTTAATGTTGTAATACGGCATCCTAATGCTAAGCAACCAGACAATGTCATGGCATATGATAATGCTGTTTCAGCTTTAGGGAAAATTTGCCAGTTTCATCGTGACAGTATAGATTCAGCTCAGGTATTCAATCATCTGTCTTGTCATTAAGCATATTGCATTGCCTAGGCATATCCCCATCCATCATCTGTATGTGATGAGCTGCTGAGAATGCTGTCTGTTTCTAATAGAAAGTGAAGGACAGTCCTACCTATGAATTGATTTTTTGCAACAAAGCTCACTGAAACCCTTATGGCTGTGTTTTGTAGACAAAGGGCTTGTTTTATTGGATCATTAAAAATCAATGTAGAGGTTTTCCATTATGTGATTTGCTTTTGAGTTTGGTGTTTTTTCCAGCATTCTTCTTGATTGACACGTGTCTTGTTTGGCAGGTTGTTCCTGCATGGTTAAACTGTTTGCCAATAACAGGAGACTTGATTGAAGCAAAAGCTGTTCATGAACAACTTTGTTCAATGGTGGAGAGGTAATGACTGTCATTCTCTCTCTCCCCCTCAATTTTTGGTTTTGGTTTATCCATACTTTAGTGTGCTTTTACCAATTGCCAACCATTAATAATGAACTCCTTATCATCCATCTACAGGTCAGATAGAGAACTTTTGGGACCCAACAATCAGTATCTTCCTAAGATTGTTTCAGTATTTGCTGAGGTTAGTTTCTGATTTTATGCATCTACCTTGCTATTGTAGAACTTGAATAAATTTTTAAATTTTTGTTTTGATCTCATTGCTATTCCTCAAAAAGTCTAGATTTCATGATGCTTTGTCGATCTGATCCAATAGTCAAGCTTGTAGCCATTTGACAAGTATTGAAATGAAGTGAAGCAATAACCTGCTAAATCAAATACATTTATTTATGCAAGAATGTCCCCCAAATTTTGCTTCCAGCTTGACTCGGGAACTGCTATCCTTAATGCAACATTTTGTGGACTCGGATTAATTTATGCACAAAGATATTTACCCTGTCTCAACTCTGGGCTTCCTATATTGTCATTAATTTTACTATACGGTAATTAGCAATCAATTTTCCCATCTGACTCATACTTTATTTATGTCAAGTCCCTTCACCTAACATGCCAACTCTCAATAAGTACGTGAGGTTTGGTTTATAATTTCCCTGTGATCTTAAAAGGAATTTGTATAGTCAATAGTTAAGAGCAATGCTGGAAATTATCACATGTTCTTGCATGTTAAATGCGGGTTATGTTTGCAATTTGTTTTTCTCATTGAGGGAATGTTTCTGTTCCTATAGGTTCTATGTGGTAAGGATCTAGCAACCGAACAAACTCTAAGCCGAATGGTTAATCTTCTGAGACAACTACAACAAACCTTACCACCAGCTACCTGGGCCTCGACCTTGTCGGTGTTGCATCCACAACAACAGATGGCATTGCAATCCATCCTCTCATCATAATATCTTGGCTGGCGAACCCAACTGGCTATGGTGAAGATGCAATCTCCAGTTTGTTGTTAAAATATATTTATAACCCATTCTTTGGATGAGATGTTTCCCATCGTTTGCTTTCTGCAAGGCGTTCTACAACAACCTGGTGTCGGTTTGAATGAGTGTGAGAGTCGTTGCCATTGAAAATGAATCCGTTTTTGTAGAATGTGTATATTCATTTATAAGTGTTATTTATACTCCAGATTGAGTGGCGGGGGGGAAAGAAAAAAAAAGTGTAGGTATCGTCTGTCCCTTTTTGTTCTTTTTTTATTTTTTGGTGGTGGTTTAAGGTTTGAGGGTTGTCAGTGAAGCAATTCTTGTCGCAGTTTTGTCCCCATTGTGTTGCTATTTTTGGGTTCAATACAAAAAAAACATCTTGATTGTGATCATGTATGCACTGAAATCTTGAATTGGTTATTCTTTCATTATAATTGCAATTTTGATTCCGATAAGTAGCTGATATAAATAAATCGATTATGCTATTGATCCCTGTTAACCTGGCAATCTACCATCTGCAGGAGGATTGCTATGAACGGATTTTAAGTTTGGATTTTATTATATTAGCGAACGAAGATATAGTTTGTTTTCAATCTTTATATTTCCCCTTTTTTTTAAAAAAAAAGAAAACAAAAACCCTCTAGCTGGGTTGAGTTCTGAATTAACATGCTGGTTTAATAACACTTTCTCGTCTAATTCGATGGCTTATTGATGAATTTAGATGTTCTGACTTGCGAGGTTAAGCAAAATCAACTTCCATAGGAAGCTGTTGTATTTCCGTAGTAGAAGAAGATTCCTCAGAGTTGTGTCTTTGTTTGATAATGCGAGTAAAGATTCCTCAGAGTTGTGTCTTTGTTTGATAATGCGAGTAAAGATTCCTCGGAGTTGTGTCTTCGTTTGGTGTGGAAACTCAGATCCCCACCAAGATGGGGTCTCTCTCTCTCTCTCTGGAAGGGCCCAATCATGCTCTTCTTTGAAGACTAGGGCTCCAAGTGTCTTGCCTTCGTGCCTTGCACGATTCTTGCTTCGTCTTTAGGTTGACCAGCTGAAGGAGAGGGACTCCAACTTCAACCTTGAAACAATTAGAAAAATCGCTTTGACTTGTTGTTTTCCAGGTCTTGATGGCTTGCATGTCCCTGGAAGAGATACTTGGAGTTAAAAATGGCCAAGTCTTGGCTTCAACCTTGATAAATCAGCCATGCTTAAAACAGAACAAATTCAAGGGAAAATGCTGACAAGAAAGAAAGACGAGACCCCCACTAAGATTAAACAACTGGGAAACCACTTGCTATCCCTATATAAATCACCCTCTCTCTCTCTCTCCTCTTCAAAACATTTGCTGAATGGAATATCATCAGTTCCAAAAGCAGCCTGAAGGGGTCTCACCTAGCAAACCAAGCAAATTCAAGGAGAGATGCTTAAGCAACAACTCCAAAAACAAGTTCGTTGGAGTTAGACAAAGGCCTTCAGGGAAATGGGTTGCAGAGATCAAAGACACTACTCAGAAGATCAGAATGTGGCTTGGGACCTTTGAGACAGCTGAGGAAGCTGCTCGAGCTTATGATGAAGCTGCCTGTCTTCTTCGTGGCTCGAATACTCGAACCAACTTCAACACTCATGTTTCTTCCAACTCTCCTATTTCTACGAAAATTAGAAACCTTCTCAATCGCAAAAGGAGTTTGAAACAAAACTCTTCCACAACTCCCCCCGCGAAATCTACTATTAGAGCCAGCACCATAGTTAGTACCACGAGTGCTTTCAATAGTAGCGTTGATGGTTTTCCATCATCTATTGCTAGCCATGCTAGTTATTTCAATGGCATCAAACAAGAAAACCAAATGTTTGACAATGCTTATAGACCAGACTTGAGTGGCTGCTTTGGAGGGCTTGAACCGGTCACTTCTCAGTTCCATCCCTCGTGCTCATTCCCATCTGGGTTTGATCCTCACATTCCATATATTCAAGAAAGAATGGAGCTCCCAAGGGATGTTGGTTTGTTGTCTGATGCATCATCCTGCGTAGAATTAGCCGTATTCGAACGCATGAAGGTGGAAAGGCAGATCTCAGCATCGTTATATGACATGAATGGAGTGAATGAGTACTTTGAGAATTCTAATGATTCAAGTGAGGCTCTCTGGGATCTCCCTACACTCTGTCAATTGTTCTGTCCTACTTAGTTCTCTCGATTTTTTTGAAATTTGATGCAAGATTCTAGAAAGATATAGACAGCAGCTGTGTTTTGATATCATATACTATATGAATTTTATTCATTCATAGATGAATGAATTCCTTGAGATTTTGCTTTTAATGATGTTACAAGGCATGAACACAGTTATTCATACAAGTAATGTTTCACACTTCTTACCCATGTTTTATGCCATCTTCTTCCAAATTCTCCCAAAATATATTTGACGAGCACTTATTCAATGTTTCTAGAATATCTCCTTAATAAAATCTAGTGCAATTTATGGCAAATTATTATAACTTAATTTTAATGGATACGAGAGATCATGTCATTCATTCATATAATCCAAGATATTGGCAATATTGGATTTTAGATAGTAATTACTCATGCTATATTGAGGGTTGAATCATATTTTTTTTATATATAAAAATATATTTTGGTTTTGTTAATGTGCTTTTTAATATAATAAAAAATTAAACTATATACATATTGACTTGATATTACCTGATTGATTTCGTAGATTCAAAAATAACTTGAATAATAAAAATATAGTTTGACTTAAAAAACCAAGACAACATTTTTTTTTTAATATTGAAACGATAATATATTAGATTAACTCAGATCAACTCAGGTTAATCTGCTAAATCCACTATCTAAGTGATAAGACCTTGACAACCCTATAAAAAACAAATAAAATTTTTTATTAAACTCAATTCTCAGTTAACTCAATGTTGAAGGATGAAATTAAAAATAAAATTCAACTAAAAAAAATAGTCAAGTCAACCCGGGTTAACCTCATATAAAGCAAATCAAAATAAATTATGAAGTTTAATTTTCAATCGATTCAATATTGAAGGATGAATTGAAAAAAAAAAACACAAATAAACCACCAGAGTCAATAGACCAAACTCACGACCCGGATCATGAGACCGAGATAACCTCATAAAATACAAACTAAAATAAATTATGAAGCCTAATTTTTAATCAACACAATATTGAAGGATAAAAATAAAAAACAATTTGATAGAAAAAACGAAAAAAAAAATGACTTGGATTAACATGTTAAACTCGGATAAGGAGATTGGAAGGACAAAAAAATCAAGTCATCCTACCTAACTCGCAAAACTTATGACCTAGTTCATGAGACTGTGATAACCCATAGAAAAAAATCAAAAAATAATTATGAAAATCAATTCCAATCAACTCAATGTTGAATAATGAAGTAAAATAACCCGAGTTAATACGGCTAACCCAAAAAATCCATTACCATTGTAACTCTATAGAAAACTAATAAAAAACAAGTTATAAAATCCAATACCTAATAAATTCAATGTTAAAACTAAAAAAAATAAAATTTTTTAAAAAAATCTAAAACTTTTTAAGGACTAAAGTGATAGTATATGTTAATAAAAATCATTTTTAAAATTTTATCAAATAATGTAATCGGAACATGAACAATAGATCATTAATTCAAATCCTATCAATCCCATTATTTTTAATTAAATTAAAAATTCTTACACAAAATCTATTTTTCATGGAAAAAGTATTGTATATTACATGTGATTTACTGTGGATTATAATAATAAAATTATATTTTTACCCTTGATGAAAAAACCATTTGAAATGGCCTACATAAACTTTTTGTATAGTGGATTTACTTTATTACCTTTAAAAGCAAAATTTAATTTAACTATCGCCAGGGCATTCTTGATTTTTTATTTTTTTTTTAGAACAGTGCAATGACTTTATCACCATCAAAATAACAATTCTCAAAGCATTTTTGCAGGTACAAAATCATCATTTAATAATGGTTTGTTAACAATATCTATTTGGTCTTTGGCTGATTGTCTTTTGACACAAAAAAACAAAAAGTTGTTAACGCGTGCGTGTCAGCCACTCTATCGACTTTGGGTGACGCATGTGGATGACTACGATGGTGTAAAAAATTATTCTGTCGTGTCATTTGATGCGTCCCAACATTCTTTTCCTTTTTGGGGCAGCGCATATATGATGATGATGTCCAGTTTAACATCGATTTATTCTTTTTTCGCTTTATTTTTCTCTTATATGCCTTGATTTTCACACTGCCTGTGGAGAATATCACAGCAGCTTTTAAACTTCTTTTCCTTTCAGGTCTAGACCTTGTTTTATTTGAAAAAATCACTTAGAATTAGAATATATATTTTTTAATTTGTCTTGAAGATTTTCATCTCTCAAATTTGGCCCCAACTTTTGAATTTTTTTTTTGTGTCGGATGAATTATAGATTTTATTTGTTTCTTGCAATTTCTTCCTCATTCTTTTTTACTTTCATGTTTGGTCCTGCTTTCTTTTATTGCTATTTTTTTTTCTAATTATATCATTCAAAATTAAAGTGGTTGGGGATTGAGCTTCTTATAAAAAGTACTTTTAGTTGAGGTTGGTTTGAAAAAATAGATGTTTGGTTCAAACTGTAGTTGAAATTGAGGTTGAACAAAAAGTAGTTTAATGTGTTTGGTTAAAAATACTTTTGAAATTGAGGTTATAAAATAATTTTAAAAAATATATATTAATATTGATGGTTTTTAAATATTGTAGATTTAACTATTGCTATTATATCATGAAATAAATAATATTTTATATAAAACATTTTTTATTGTTCCATTAAACTATCTACAATTCCATCACGTATGAAATACATCCGACAATGACTACAGTTTTCACAAATTTCTTAAGAGCACAACAACATCAAGTAAAATATAATCAGGAACAAAATTGAGATTGCGATCAATTTTTGTAAATGCGGCGTCATCAAGCGATCTCCGTCTAATTTATATAGTCATTGAATAATGTTTAACACTAATTTTCTGAATAAAACACAATTAAAAATAAAAAATATTTTTTTATTTTGTTGGGTTGGACCTGGTTCAATGCATTTTTAGCGTTGAACCGGAATGGTCCGGCGGGAACAATGGCTCCACTGTTCATTGCAGAAAAGCCACACGTGAACAGTGGAGCATGTTCATGGGTTTTTTCATCCCAAGAAGCACCAACGAGCTGCTTCTTGTAACCTGTGGTTGTGCCACAGTTAATGGTGGGATCCACCAGTGTAAAATTGTGGTAGAAACATTACCAAACAAGAAAAATTGTGGTTGTGGGTGAACCTCACCCGCAAACACAATACCAAACAACCACTTACTTTAGTCCAAGTTTGGGACTTCACGGGTTGCGATTTTTAAAGATTAAGTTTGATTTAGAGAATGTTCCCAGGTTTATTTGTTTTTTAATGTTATTGAATTGGGATTATATATATATATATATATATATATATCAAATTTATTAAATTCAATCACTAATCGAGATGGTCTCAAATTTCTTTTAGTTATTTGAAAATCCTAGCATTGTCTTAACTTATTTTCTTTTAAGGTTGAAAAATTTATCCCACCCTAAAGTTTTGCACTAATCACCAGTAATCACCAGTATAGGTTCACAAGTTTTGTTTTTTTCTTCTAAATATTTTTTTTCACTTTGTTTCGTTGTAATTGGATTTTTTTATTTTGTTTTGTTGAGTTACATTATTTTTTCACTATCTGATTCCCACATTAATTGTTCTGAGTGAGTTAATATAGTGTATCACTATCTCAGTAGCTTGAAAAACATATTCCGTGTAAATTGTCACCAAGAAAAATGTTTCAGCGGTTATGAATTAAAAAATACTTGTAAAAGGCTACATTTTGGAGGCAACCATTCCTAAGATATCATGTCTCAAATAAGAGTTTTTCTAAGCCCAATAAGCAAATTTATTCACTCGACAAGCAAAAGGGAGCGGAGCAGCGCATTCGGCGAGCACAGATGGCTGGAACATTCATGCCCTTCGCTTTCAAAAGGGGTGCAGCAGCAGGCACGGACGCTAGGAAAGTACCTAGGATTTTATCGAATGCCAATCTGCTCGACACGAGGCAGCATGAAAAGAAAAGAGCACGCAGAAATAAGAGAAGGCAAACGCAGAAATGACGAATACCTTCATTCTGAAATGTCGAACTCTTTCAACAACCAAAAAAATGTCGAACTCGAAACCATAAAAACACATTAAATAAGAAATATTTTTAACTGTTTTACTGAAGGATAGCAGTGCCACAAATCACAAACATAACAGCTGCGAAGCAAGAAGGGGAGGGTTGGTGGCCAGACCCTCACGGTCCTTCTCGATTTCTGGTTGGTAATTACTTATTCGTAATCTTCATTGTCTTCTTCATCATCTACACCTTCAGCACCAACTTCCTCGTAATCCTTCTCAAGGGCAGCCAAATCTTCACGAGCTTCTGAGAATTCCCCCTCTTCCATGCCTTCACCAACATACCAGTGAACAAATGCCCTCTTGGAGTACATGAGATCAAATTTGTGGTCAATGCGAGAGAACACCTCAGCCACAGCTGTGTTGTTGCTGATCATGCAAACAGCACGCTGAACCTTGGCGAGATCACCCCCAGGTACTACAGTAGGTGGCTGATAGTTAATACCACATTTGAAGCCAGTTGGACACCTGTGGATTACAAGTAAAACCACATTTCAGATTAGTGATAAGTCGACCAATGGGAGAATGCCAGTTTAATGTTTCAAACTATCAAAGCATCAAGAAAACAAAAACTGAGAAGTGGAAAATTCGAGATTATCAGTGAAAATAATGTCAAGAATTGTTTTCAATTATAGAAACAGTTTCCCAAAAATGAGATGAACTAGTGATGCTCACGTATTTTAAACATGACCTTTCCTTAGTTTTCAGCTGTTTGTTTTTTCTTACCAGTCAACAAACTGAACAGTCCTTTTGGTTTTGATAGTGGCCACAGCAGCATTGACATCCTTTGGAACAACATCTCCTCGGTACATCAAACAGCAGGCCATGTATTTCCCATGCCTAGGATCACACTTAGCCATCATGCTTGCAGGCTCAAAGACAGCATTAGTGATCTCTGGAACTGACAACTGCTCATGGTATGCCTTTTCGGCTGATATGACAGGGGCATATGAAGAAAGCATGAAATGGATACGGGGATAAGGAACAAGGTTGGTCTGGAACTCTGTAATGTCTACGTTTATGGCTCCATCAAACCTCAACGAAGTTGTCAAGGATGATATGATTTGAGATATCAATCGGTTCAAATTTGTGTATGTGGGTCTTTCAATATCCAAGGATCTTCGGCAAATGTCATATATAGCTTCATTATCCAAAAGCACTGTCACGTCTGTGTGCTCAAGAAGGGCATGAGTAGAGAGTACACTGTTGTAAGGCTCCACGACTGCCGTTGAAACCTGCAACCAAAGAGAAACCCGTCAAAACTGAGTTCCCTAAGAGCAACTTGTTTTGCCTACCTGAATTCAAATTTGTAATTGTTCTAACACTTGCACACTTACAATGAAGGCAACATATTAATTGACCACAAAAAAGTCCTCGACGTGAGAAATAGCAAAAGGGTGTTGCACGCACTATGGGATAACACCCATGATATTTAAGTTATTTTGGCCATAAATTATATGATGCCCTTGAAATATGAACAAGCAGCCATTATTAGAATCATTCTTCCTTCAGCATTGCCTCATAGTGTCCGGGAGCAAGGAAGCCAGGGTTTACATTATTTACAAGTACGTACCTGAGGAGAAGGATAAATGGTGAATCCAAGCTTTGACTTCTTTCCGTAATCAACAGACAAGCGTTCTAACAGCAAAGACCCCAAACCAGAACCTGTTCCACCGCCAACAGCACTAAACACTAAAAACCCTTGTAAGCCAGTGCAGTTATCAGCCAACTTCCTCACTCGATCAAGGCAGAGATCCACAATTTCCTTCCCAACTACAAACCACAACTACATCAGTTTAATCCAGCAACAATTTAAAAGGCAAAATAGTTAACTAGCAACAATTTCCTTTACCTGTATAGTGTCCTCTAGCAAAATTATTAGCAGCATCTTCTTTTCCAGAAATAAGTTGTTCAGGGTGGAAAAGTTGCCGATAAGTTCCAGTCCTAACTTCATCAATAACAGTTGGTTCCAAGTCAAGGAAAATAGCTCTAGGCACATGTTTTCCAGAACCAGTCTCACTGAAGAAAGTATTGAATGCATCGTGTGCAACACCCACTGAAGCGTCACTGCAAAAAGGCATCACCTTTTTTAGGTCAGCAACCGCACCATGAATCCAATCCAAAAAACAAACAGGGCAAAAAAACACACAATATCATAACTACAACTTTGAATGTCAAAAGATTCACCGATTTAACAAAATACACTAGCTTTCAGTGAATCTCTCTTGAAATGCCAAATCATTACTGATCTTGGAAAAAAAATTATGGTTTTTCTACAGTTGATATGTTCGAATAACGTAAAATCAAAATCAATGAAGACCAAACATGTAATTATTCTTAAAAAAGAAGAAGAAGAAGAAGAAGATGTTTGATTTGGTGATTTCAACACTTAAAATTATACAAGAGTTTAAGAGCAAAACGATCTTGATCCCATCAAAACTCATGCTTCAATACATGAGTACAAAAAGCAAACATATATAAAAACAAAATACCAATAATCCTATCAACATAAACATACAAAAACAGTAAAAGGTAAAAGAAAACAGAAACAGTATAGAACAGTAAAGAAAGAAAGAAAGAACCACTTGGCTGGTTGATCATCAAACACTAAAAAGCTTAAAACTTGATGAACAAAATTGAAAACCCAGAAAAATAAAGACACCTAGGCATCACTCCATCTGGCTGGATGCCATGTTCAAGACAGTAAAGCTCCCAACAAGCATTGCCTACTTGAATCCCTGCTTGCCCTATGTGTATGCTAATTATTTCTCTCATCTTCTTTCCTTCACTCTAAACACTCAAATTTTCTTTCTTTCTCTCTGTTCAGACACACAAAAACGCTCTCTCTTTCTCTTTGTTTCTTCGACGTTGCTGTTATAGATCGAAAAAAATGAAAGGCAGGCTGCAAATGATGAAAAAAGATTTTTATTAGGTTAGTATCTCTATGCAGAGTTGCTTTTTTGGGTAAACTATACTTCGATCCCTATAGATTCCGAAACATTTCATTCCGTTTTTAATTGTTTAAAATTTTAATTAGTCCATTAGATGTCGTTTAATTACTGTTCGCATAAATGATTAAGATGGTCTTTTTTTATATTTCAAAATAATAAAAATTTACTTTAAAATTATTTAAATTATACTTTTAATCATTATAAATTTAAAAATATTTTATTCTTCATCATACATTGTTATAAAACAAAAAAACTATTGAAACAATCTGTTGATCATGTTTTGAAATAATAAAAATATCTTATATATAAATTTATTTTATATTTTTGTTTTCCTAACCAAATATATTTATGTTCTTCTGTATTTATAACATTTATTTGTCCTATTTGAATCTGATTATATTTTTATGAAAACATGAATAATAATTGATTTTGATTATAAGATTTAAGATTAGACGAGAGATGTCAAATGATAAAAGTTAAATTGTTTTTATTTTTATTATGTGTTAAATCATGATAATTCAACTTGAATTTAATGATTTAGTTTTAATAAACATGACAATGTGTTAAAAACACTATTTTTAAATAATCACTAAAATTAAAAAAATTATATCTTTACTAAAAATCCATCATAAGAATCAATATTATTTTTTCAGGTCAAAATAAGATATTCTGATACATAAAAAGAAATTTAGAAAGAAAACTTGAAAAAATGAAAGGAATATAAGGAAATAATGGATATTCCTCTGGTTTCCATTAACTATTATTTAATGGTTAGGGACTGAAGTAGACTTTTTTAGAAGCTAAAGTTAATGTCGGAGAATTTAAATGGGATGAAAGTGAAAATACTTTTAATTCATAGTACCATAATATATTTCTTCCACTTTCCTTTTTTGTTATTTTATTTTTGAATCGGGCAAGATGACTTGAAGTAGAAACAAATGAAATTTGATAAAATATTTGAAATCCGATTAAAGAAAGAAAAAAAGGGGGCCATGCCACTTGGCGCCAGCCTTACTCGGGACCCACTCCGACCTTGCCGGCCTACCCATGACGGCCCATCTGACCTAGAATTTTGTTGGGATTAAGGGACAAAAATGGGAGATAAGGGAAGTTTCTTAGGGTAATATTGGGCATGGGAGAAAAATGGAGGACCGTTTGGGAGGTGGGTGCGGTGTTCATTTCAAGAGATCATGAGCTTTTGTTTCACTTGCTGTTCATATGATCTTGTTTGTTGCTTCTGTTTGCTTTTAGGTTTTTTTATGGTTTTCCTCTTCTGTATCTTACTCCACAATGATTTATCTTGTATTTTAATCTTTGAATCTTCTACTACAAGAGTTGTTGTGTGGTATCCAACATCTCACAATCGAAAGAAAGTTGCTAGATTTCTAATTGCATTTTTTGAATCTTATAATTTTGTTTTTTGGTTTTAATGTTTCCGGTATTTTCCGACTTTTTTTTTTTACGATAAAAATAGATTTTTCATAATTGATTTTTGTATTTTGTTAGTATCATATGATAAATATAAAATATAAAAATATAAAATAAATTTGTTTTTATAATAATTTTTAAGTGAATTTTTATACTCTCAAAATAGAAAGTGTATAAAATTATATATTTTTTATATTCACAATCTTCGTAATATTAAGACAATAATCAAACAATACCAAATATATCGTTCATATCAGGATACTAATGAAATCTTATATTTCTAATCCCTTTTAACTTTTAAATTTGAATATAAAATATAATAAATCAATTTATTAACCAGCCTAACCTCAAAATCTTATACTCTTGGTTATTAGTTTTTTTGTAATTAATATTTCAATAGAAAGTTTCAGTAAGAACAATGTAAGTCTGTGATGTATGTTAATTATCCAAACTACCATACCCCTAATCTTGATTCCTTTACGAGTAATTAGGTGATAGAATAAGTGAGAAATTAAAGGGATACATCATCAGCTGATGATAACAGCAACCACATTATCTCACAAGGTTAATGCAGCAGCCATGATCATGATCATGGTCACCTGCAAATCTGGAGATGAAGCTTCGAAATCAAGAGCTAGATTTGGTTTCTTGCTGGGGGTTGGACCAACAGAGCTGCTTTTATTCAAGATGTAACACATATAGTTACAAGTAGCAAAACAACATGCCGGCTAAATTACAAGGAAAAACACCCTTCTGCCTACATCTCTTTCAATGAATCTGATGAGTGTAAAGAGAAAAGGTTGTTCTTCTCCCCTCCCATTCATATCAGGAACGACAAAATCCCAAGAACAAAGAGTATACTATATGCTTTGTTTAAATCTGCAGATGGGAATTGATCACAATCAGAAATGGAAGAGCGACAGGGCATCTAAGTCCCAAGAATTTGCTGGCATTACAACAACCCTGTGTGTCCAAGTTTGTAGTAGACGAGGAAAATGACAGAACATGGACAGTTCATTTTATTTGTCCCCTCCTCTACATATCTCTCTGGTAGTAAAATTAATAAACGAGAGCTTCTTTCCTTTTTCGCTGTCAAGTGATGGCAGACCACCCAAGATGTATTGCCTTTTCATTAAGCTTTTGCATGCAATTAGTTACCATCAATTTGATATATATACGATGCAGACTTGATTTAAGGTGAATGGGGTCTTGGGTAAATTTATTAATGAGGTATTTTAAAATATTTAATTTTATTTTTTTAATGCATGGTGACAAGTGAGTCTTGGACAATTTTTATTTTGTTAATATTAAGTGAATATCTTGAACTATTTTTCAAGTGGTTACGGGGCTCTTGCCGGCTCTGATAATAGAAATAAGACCTCAACCAGAAGTAACAGGTAAAACAAGAATTTACTTAGACAAACGCACAAACACATGGAAGACAACCAAGATTCCTAATGTCACTTGACAGAGTAGGATGCCTGTGATATGTGTTCAATAATTTATCAAATTCCAGAAGACAGGGAGAAGACTGTATGCGGAGAGATCTTGATTTTCCTCATGTTATATTATTATAGCTGGTAGCATCAAGTACATCTGAGTGGAAAAGGGTTTAGAGAGTTAAAAGTGCTGGGTAATTTTTTAATGGCTTTTTGAATCTCCTGCACTACACATCTTGCCTTTTTATAGCTTTTCATTTGAGTTTTAAATGCTCAAGATTGATTAATTAATCAAGATAATCCTGATCTATGTTAAAAGATGAATTAAAATAGGTGTAACAAATCAGAACTCAGTTAGAACCAAAGCCTCCTGGTTCGAGGAGTTGTCTTTAGCGGTGTTTCTGCCGCACGTTAGATCTTCATTCTATAAATTAATAAAATATTGATTTGTTTTTTTAATAATTTTTATATTAATTTAAAATAATTATAAAAATTAACTCAATTAAGTTTTTATTTAATTTTTATATGTCTAGAAATATAATTCTTATATTAATTATATTCTAATTTTTAATTTTTAAAATATATTTTACTAAAGTCATATTTAATTAAATCATCCTAGTTTAATTTTTGATTGTTGGTTCTTAACGTGTGTGACCCATTAAATTTCTAATATATTGGTCCAAATATAAATTTTAATTCTAATTAAAAAAATTAAATAATTTAATTTATTAACAATTCAACAATTGATCAATTTATATTTAAAGATCATGTGCATCTTCTAATAACGTGTTATAATCCCTCAAATATTAGAAAAGTCATTGGTAATTTTACTTAACATTTCAGTGACTGGTTTCACAGTGTAATTAATTTCATTTCATCAATAATATTCTGATTGAAGTATGTCTACTATATTAAATCATATGGTAGACATATTTAGTGATCTTAATATGGGCATAAATGATATCTCTATATGAAATTCTCATGCGAACCAGTTCAGTATATATGTCTTATGATAAGCATCTACATATTAGTTTTAGGTATCCTTTATATCTCAACTTGTGAGAACATCTATTTCTTTCACAAATAAATATGTCTATCATATTAAAAAAATTAAGTTTTCAAGATTAAGAAATTAATATTCATATAAGTCTTCGATAACTCTGAAATTTATAGATGATTAAACAATTTTTTTTATTTACACCTTAGATATTCATCCTTGATCAAATTGCAAAAGAATGAATGAGTACACAGTATGTTACAGGACAAATTAATGTTATGAAAGATTTGGTATAAATCACCATGACAAACATGCAACGCAAACTCCCTGGTGTGGGAAACTTGTATGATCATCATGGGTTTATCAGCC
>Ga0307515_10006748_pt1 | contig 22851 bp, 15 predicted proteins | sample 17_EM_MG_FD_194513 | JGI IMG/M metagenome (GOLD analysis project Ga0307515, IMG submission 194513) | Populus trichocarpa ectomycorrhiza microbial communities from riparian zone in the Pacific Northwest, United States - 17_EM | ecosystem: Host-associated > Plants > Roots > Unclassified | place... | reverse complement strand
TGAAAAGGGAGAAAGGAAAGAAGCAGAGAGAAGAGTGAGAGGGAGAATCTCTGAAAATATTGGAATGTGCTGTACCACTAATTTTTTCATGTATTCTGTTGAAACATAATGCAATATATATATATACCAGTCTTTCTATTCTTAACATTCTAGTGTTTTTTCTCTTAACACACGTGGCTTCTATTAGTTAATTAATAGTGAAATTAAAATACATAGCATTGGTTGTAATTGCAGTGCACAAAATGCATCGTTCTGACTTATTGATTCCCCTAACTTGAATTCCCCCCCTGAAACCCACTTATCAGTTCCCTCCTTGCAACAATTACCCCTCCTTCAAATGGACCTTGTCCCCAAGGTCGAATTGGGAAAATCGCAAAGCTAATTCATCAGCAAATTCCTAAGTGGCTTCTACAGGTGTTAGGCCCGTCCAGTGAATGAGCATTTAGATGGATGCTTGGTTTTTCTTGATCATTCGTTAATCTTGTATAGTTTGCGGGTAGAGAAGAGGTTCAATTGGTAGAGCTGGCAATGTAGTGTGCATCTCCCTATCCCCCCACCTTTTCCACCTTGTTCTTTAATAAGGACACATGGAAGACAGGATGTATGGTTGCAGAGGCGAGTAACTTCAACTTATAGGCCACGATACAAATTCTTGCTAAAACTTCATAGGGACCATAGTATTTTGAGGCTAATTTTTTGGATTGTCTATGGTCTAGTGTTTTCTATCTATATGGTTGCAATTTTGATGTAGACTAGATCACCTATTGCAAATGATCTCTCACTTCTGTGCTTATATGCTAGTATTTGAATCATTATGTGTTGTGCACCCTGTAGATTTCTCTTAATAGTTTGCAGCATTAGTTCCCTCTTTGATAAACAATCATCCACAGCCTCTACTTGGGAGTCCCTTGGAAAATATGGATTGTGTAAAGGGGGAGGGTAGCCAATAATGATTTCATAGAGAGTGGATTTTGTTGCAGTATGGTAGTTAGTGTTGTACCACCATTTTGCTAATGGAAGCCATATAACCTATTGAGTTGGGGAGGAACCTATCATGCAACGCAAGTAGTTCTCTAGGCATTTGTTGACCACCTTAGTTTGATCGTTCGACTGTGGATGATAGACAGTGGAGTAACACAGTTTCACTCATTGTCTGGTGAAGAGTTCTTTTTAGAAAAGGCTCAGAAAAACAACATCCCTATCACTCACAGTGGTAGCAAGTAGGTTTTACAGTTTGTAGATTTTGTCGAGAAAAACTCTGGCCACGTAGTATAAGGATGGTGAATGCCCATGAAATACACGTATTTACTGAATCTGTCAACGACCACAAATATAACCTCCCTGCCTTCAGACTTAGGCAACCCCTCCACAAAATCCATACTAATATCAATGAATGGGGTTTTAGGTATGGGAAATGGTTGTCGTAACCTTGGGGTGCTTGTGTTTTTTAACTTGTTCTGTTGATAAATGGGACATTCCCTGATGTATTGTCTGATATCTTTCTGTTGCCCCTTCTAATAGAACGTGCTAGCCACCCTCTTGGCCGTAACAGTAGTCCCTGAGTGGCCCCCTGCGGCTGAGTCATGATACAAGGCAATGATCTTAGTCTGAAAAGTCACATTATAGCTAACAACTACCTTACCCTTTTTGCACAATATTTGATTAACCCATGAGTAGTGGGGATGAGAAGTAGGATTCGTACTTAACTCCTGAACAAGCTTACCCATGATGCTTTGATTTCTTCCATAAGTGTAGTGGAGATAATAGAAACTGTTAAGGTGCTTAACTCTTTGCAAGACACTCTGGATAGTGCATCCGTAGCCACATTGTCCTTACACTTCTTGAACTCGATCTTATAATCAAAGCCAAGTAGTTTGGCTAACCACACATGTTGTGATGGGCAAGTCACCTTCTGTTCCAACAAGTATTTTAGACTAATATGATCAGTGCGGATAATGAAATGTTTACCCTATAAGTAATGCCTCTATTTAGTGATAACTAGCAGAATAGTTAGCAGCTCTCTTTCATAAATGGAGAGTGTCTGTTGTTTAGGCCCAAACAACTTACTGATGAATGCAATTGGGTGGCCTTCCTGCATCAGAACTACCTCTATGCCCCTATTGTTAACATCTGTCTCTACGATAAATTATTTATCCAAGTCTGCTAATGTTAGTACTGAGGGGTTAATCATAATGTTCTTGAGCTAATGGAAGGCTGTGATTGCCCCTTCATTCCATATGTAGATGTCATTATTCAGCAGATGTGTCAAAGGTTTGCATATGGTGCCATAGCCTTTGACAAATCTCCTATAGTATCCTGTGAGGCCAAGAAATCCCCTTAATTGCTTAATGTTGCTTGGGATAGGCCAATCTAGTATGGCCTTGATTTTTTATGGATCTGTCCACACCCCTGCTACAAAGATAATATGACCAAGGTACTCAACTTGGTTACTGTAGAAGACACATTTATTGGCCTTGGCATACAACTTGTTAGACTTCAAAATCTCAAATACAATCTTCAGGTGCCCTAAGTGTTCATTCATGGTGTTGCTATAGATGAGGATATCATCAAAGAACACAAGGATAAACTTTCACAAATGGCTCTGAAATACCTTATTCATCAGACTTTTAAATATGACAGGAGCATTAGTCAAGCCAAAAAGCATGACCATGAATTCATAGTGCCCATTATAAATCTTGAATGCCATCTTATAAACATCCTCAAAAGACATTTTGATCTTGTGGTAACTAGATCTAAGGTCTATCTTAGAAAAGATAGTGGCACCAACCAACTCCTTCAGGAGTTTGTCTATTAGAGGAATAAGGAATTTGTCCCCCACTATAAGCTTGTTTAATGCTCTGTAGTCAATACATAGCCTCCAAGATCCATCCTTCTTCTTGACTAGGACTATTAGGGAAACAAAAGGGCTATGATTATGTTAGATGGTTCCCGAATCCAGCATCTCTTTAATCATCCTCTCCTCTACATCCTTTTGTATACTTAAGTGTCTATAAGGCAGGGGTTGACTAGATTAGATCCCTTCTTTAGAGGTATATTATGGTCATGGCTGCATGGTGGTGGTAAGCTCCTAGGTTCTTCAAATACTTATTGGTATTTTGCCTGCAGAACTTCCAAGGTAGTATTCTCAATAATACAGGGTTGTAACGTGGTGGACATTGGTTGCCCCTCGTGATCTTGATCCTCAATAAGGCATAGGGTGTATAGATTAATTTCAGAAACTAATATAGTACTGCATAACAAGCCATTAAGTTGCTCAAATCTAACAGTCTCTACTGATACAGGGTCATCCCTTTTGATAAATATTTATTGGCCTTGCCGCATAAATGCCATCCATTTCTCGTCATAATTGCAGACAATGGTTTTCAATTTAACTAGCCACTGAATTCCCAGGATCATGTCACAGTTTTTGAGTTCCAAGGTAAAAATATCAGTCGCGAATTCAACTCCCTACATTGACCATTGGAAGTTTTTGCACACTAAAGTACAGGTCATGGTTCCACCGTCAGCGACTTATATAGTTAAAGCTTTAATACTAGTGAGTTTACAGCGCAACATGTCTGCCACTTGGTTGATGATGAAATTGTGTGTGCTCCCAGAGTCCACAAGGATAAACAATGGTTGTTTTCCTACTCTGCCAGTGACTCTAAAAGTATTTAGGCCAATCAATCCTTCTAATGCATTAAGAGATATGTGTGGGTTATGAGTGTCATGTTCTACTTAGGTCACTCCTTCTCCCTCACTACTCTTCTTGTCTTCTTCAACAACACACAAGGAGTAAAGCTTCTTGTTCTAGCACCTGTGACCAGGTATAATTTTTTTATCACACCAAGAACAAAGGCCCTTAGCTCTTTTCTCATCCAAGTCTCTGTTTCTGATAGGTCTAGTGGTTCTATTAGCGTTGTTAGGGTTATAAGGTGGGGGAGTTGGTAGGATAACATTGTGGAATGGCTTAGAACTATTATTGAGAGGTTTTGGTAGGCTTTTGTTGCAGTTGAGTGATACAACCATATTATTTGATAGTTTTACCCACATTTACCTAGTATTTTGCACATGTTTTATATATAAAATGTCTTCATATTCTTTGTTTTATGTTTTGAAGGCACTTTTGGATGTAAGATTAAAAAAGAAGTAAATTGAAAATAATTAGCAGATTTGACCTCCTATCGATGATTTGTGCAAAGCTTGAGCTCTAGAAGTCGAAATGAAGTGATTCTAGTGGCATTTGAGATCTAACATCCATACATTTCTATAAATATATGGCAAGAAAAATAAAAAGAGAAAGAGCATAGAGATCGCAGCCTTCAAATTCAAATCTCGTATTCTTCCAATGTTAACCTTCAGCCATTCCAACTTGAATATCTTGAGCTAAAGAAGTCCATCTGATTTAAACTTAATTTTTTTGGATTCCTAACTCGAAAACCTATCATCCTACCAAATTTCAATAGAAAGTGAGCTTATATGAGAGAGATATGATTTTTCTAAGATGACACATGAATTTTGTCAGCAGACAAGTTTTGTGAAGAAAGAAGTCCAAATTATGTCTCAAAGCATCCAAACCGACATCTAAGTCTTTATTTCGGCAATTTAGCTCCTCTAAGTCAAAAGTCAAAGCTTGAAGATTTTATGCAAAGCTATTTCTCCTTTTTTAGGAAAATAGTTATTGAAATACTTAAATGTAAATTGTCTACTTAGAAAAGGACTATTTTGTAGAAAAGGGATTAGGGTTTCTTAGGATATAGAAAGAAAGAGAGAAGGGAAAGAGGGAATGGCCAGCCAAGAGAGAAAGAACACACCTTCCTCCAACATAACCCAAAATCATGCATTCTTCTTTCTTTTTGATTAATTATTCAGTAGACATGCAAGGCTAAACTCTTTTTCTTGGTTGTAAGGACATAGAAACCTTCAGATTTCAAGAATTGTGAGATTTATTTTACCTTTTCTTTTCAGTTTATATGATGGATGAATACATTTGTTCTCCTATGTTTATTTCTTATGATTGTTTATTTTAATTGCTATAGCGGACTCTAAGTTATTATTGTGAACAATCTATTGCTAAGTTTGCTATGAAAACTGGAGTTGTGGTATATAAACTTGTGAAGCAACTGAGATTAATAATTATGGCGGATCTAGATTAATAATCTTAGGGAGAACATTTGATTGATTAAATCAAACATGGACTGCAGACAGTTATGTTGTCTAGATTAATCACATCATCTAGTTCTTAAGGCTACCATTGAATTAAATTACTAGTACGGACACTGTAGTTGTTTGATGGTTAAGATTAGTTATACAACGGATTTGTTAACTAATCAACATAACAAAAGATAAATATTCAGAGTATAAATTGATGTTTTGTTTCCATGATCAGTTCTGATTTCTGTAGGTGGACGTTTACTTGTGACCAAGGTTTGTTCTCTTGATAATTTTCTGATTTTATTTAATTTTGCTTGATAGTTTTCTGTTTTCTTTTGCTTTAGCCTAGATAACCTCCAAACCCCCCCTCAAATTGTATATCATCTAGCATAAAAATCTGACTTGAACCTTCTTCATGGGATCGACCCCTTACTTGCTTTATACTATCTTGTGTGTTGTGTTTTAAACTAGGGTAATTAATTTGTGCGATCGCGACATCGCAATAAATTTTGGAGTCATTGCCGGGGAAGTGATTTTAGTTGATTCTTGTGCTGTGATTTTTATTTGTTGTGATTGTTATTTATTTTGTTGGAAAAAAAAAGAGACATTTTTTTTGCTTGTGGCAGTACGGTACAATTACTATTCAAAATCAATTTTTTGGTGGAATTAGGTCTCGGCCTTTAGTTTCCTAAAGGGAAACGACGTTTTGAATAGGACTAGTTGCACCCTATCGAGGCCAAATTCCGTTGTTTTCTAGGGTTTTTAGGCAGTTTTTGTTTCTCTAGTGTAGGATATCATTCAATTTGCACTACTTTCAATCTCTTGTGTGGTTGGTTTCTTTTAAGTTTTCTTGATGATTTATGTTTGTAACCCGCTCTACTAACCAAAAACAAGTGCAGGTAGATCACAAAATAGAAAACACTTTACACATGTTATGAAAGGAAGCTCGCGTCAACACCATGGTTGTTGCACGACAACAGACACTCAAGGAGCTCATTGCTCCTAACATGAAAAATCAATCATTGTGCATAAACATGGACAACAATGTCAACTTCAAGCTCAAGTCTGGTTTTATACACTTACTGTCAATATTCAATAGACTTGCCAGAGAAGATCCTCATACTTATCTTAAGGAGTTCCACATGGTTTGTGTTGGTATGAAACCGAACGGAGTTGACGAAGAACAGGTTAAGTTGAAAGCTTTCCCTTTCCCTTTCGCTTTAAAAAGGACAACAAAGACATGGTTTTTCTCTATTCTCCCAGGTTCTATTGGGACTTGGAATGGCATGAAAAAGATTTTCCTTGAAAAGTATTTCCCATAATCTCGAGTTGCCAATATAAGGAAAGAAATATGTGGGATTCGATAATCTAATAGGGAGACACTCTCCGAGTATTGGGAAAGATTTGAGCAATTATGCATTCAATGTCCTCATCATCAAATACCCGATCAGCTGCTCATTCAATATTTCTATGAAGGACTGATGCCTACTGCCCGTAGTATCATTGATGCGGCAAGTGAAGGGGCATTGGTAGATAAGACACCCGAGGCTGCACACCAATTGATCTCAAATATGGCAGCCAACTCTAAACAATTTGGCACTCATGGAGACTTCCCGAGCAAACGAGTAAATGAGTTAAGTATTTCTAACCTTGAGAATAAAGTTAATGATCTTACTTCTCTTGTGCGTTCCTTGGCTTGTGAAAATGTACAGCAGGTGAAAGTTTGTAGCATATGCTCCTTACAAGGACATGCTTCGGATATGTGCCCAACAATACAAGAAGATTACATTGAACAAGCTAATGCAGTTGATGGAGAATTCAATGGACAGCCTCAGCGTAAATATGATCCCTTTTCCAACACGTACAATCTTGGATGGAGAGATCATCCAAACTTACGCTATGGGAACCCGCCTCAACAAGGCAATCAAGGCCGACAGTTTCGTCCCTATGGATTTTAGTCCCAACAGAATTATCAAGCGAGACAGCCCCCTGCATTCACAAATTCCAATGTTATGGGGTCATCGAGTGATGATTTTCGTGAGATGATGAAAACCTTGGCTTCTAACACAGTAACCTTGCAACAAAATATCATGTCTTTCAACAGGAAATAAAGTCAAGTATTCACAACTTAGAGAAGTAAATGGGGCAAGTAGCTTCAAGTGTAGGAAAATTAGAAGCACAAATGAATGGAAAGTTGCCCTTCCAAGCATTGAATCCAAAAGAGAATGTTAGTGTGATCACGCTGTGAAGTGGGAAAGAACTCGAAGAGTAAAGGTCGAAACAAATTGAGATGGAGGAAGAAGAGGAGATAGAAATCAAATTGAGTATAAAGAAGAAACATCCTCCTTCTCCACAAACTGAAACAATGACCAATACTACAAAGGTAAGTCCTAATTCAATTAATATCAGTTTTAAGATAATTCCTTCCTTTCCTGTGAGTTCTTCTAGGTCTAAGAAAGAGAACAAAGAAAAAGAGATTTTAGAGGTTTTCAAGAAAATAAAACTCAACATTCCTTTGATTGATGCTATCAAGCAAATTATCAAGTATGCCAAATTCTTAAAGGAGTTGTGTGCTACCAAGAGAGCCTATAAGCTAAAAGGCCATGAAATGGTAAGTATGGGTGAAGTTGTATCTGTTGTTATTTAAAAGAATATGTCTTTGAAGCAAAAGGACCCAGAAGTGTTTATTATCCCATGTGTTATTGGTAATACTAGTTTTAAAAGGGCCTTATGCAATTTGGGTGCATCCATTAGTGTTATGCCTAAACATATTTATGATTCTCTTAGTCTGGAGCCTTTGATTAAAACTAGCATTGTAATACAACTTGTGGATCGTAGTTTTGTTTATCACTTGGTGTGATAAAAGATGTCCTAGTCAAGATTGATATTTTGATTATTCCATGCGACTTTTATATTCTTGATATGGAACGTGATTCTTGTAATTCATCAAACAAAACTCCTATACTGTTTGGGAGACCATTCTTGAAAACTGCCAATACGAAAATTGATTGTGGTAAGGATACTTTGTCCATGGACGTAGGAGATGAAAAGATTGAATTTAATTTTCATGATGCAATGAAATATCCTTACAACAATGTTTATTCTATCACATGCTATGATCAAGTTGATAAGTGTGTACAACAAGTTTTTTATTTTGATTGTGAGGATGGATCAAGCGTGGCTTTAAGCTATGGTTATGATTTTACTAAGATAGAAGAGATGGAGAGGCTTTAAGCTATGGTTATGATTTTACTGAGATAGAAGAGATGGAGAGGCACATATGTGTTCCCCAAAACATACAAGAATCAGCATTGGCTTTGCAAGCTTTGCAAACTATTCCCCATGGTTTGTTGATTTAATACTTTCACATAAAAAGCTTTTGACATCTATTTTACAGGCCCCCAAGTTAGAGTTGAAACCTTTGCCTAATAATTTGAAGTATGTATTCATTGGAGACAACAATACACTTTATGTTATCATAACAAAAAGGTTGACAAGTTTGCAAGAGGAAAAACTTGTGAAGTTGTTGTGCGATCACAAAACAACCATTGGATGGACTTTAGTTGACATCAAGGGTATTAGTCTTTCGATGTGTATACATCACATACTATTGGAGGACAATGTAAAACCAACAAGATGGCACTTATCTATGTGGTGCCTAAAAAAACCAGAATCACATTAGTAAAGAACAAAAATGATGAACTCAATCCTCCTCGCATCTCGAGTGGATGGAGAATGCGTGTTGATTATAGAAAGCTTAATCTTTCTACACGCAAAAATAATTCCTCATTACCATTCATTGATGGATATAATAAATATTATCATATTGTTATTAATCTTTAATATCAAGAAAAAACTACATTTACATGTTTATTTGATATATATACATATAGGAGAATGTTCTTTAATTTCTACAAGGCAACTGCAACTTTTCAAATATACATGATGAGAATTTTCTCTGTAATGATCCTGAATTTTTTATGATTTCAGTACCAAAGAACGTACGACATCAAATAATGCCTCTAGGCCAAGATGAAATTGCATACCACGCAAGAAATCAATTTCATTGTCCAAGCCTGCAACAAGCTTCAGAAGCTAAAATACAGATTTACATGATACAATGTCGCCATACCAGCAATCTAAACATAATCAATCTGCTTCGGGTTTTATCAGGAAACAGCAGGAAAATTTCCACTCTTGGGCTTCCGCAGGGACTTGCAGAAAAAGGAGAAGGCCCTTTTTAGTTCATCTGGAAGAGGGACCGCAAGATGGAGAGCTACGGGACAGGTTACATTGTGATAGTCACGTTTGTTCCTTGAAGAAAATGAGTGAGCCAGCGCTGGTTGCTGCTTGTTCAGCCCTTCAATTATGAATGAGAATGCTCCAAATGTAAGGCAACTCTGCAGAAGTGCCTGAGGTGCGCCTGCAAATCCAGAAGAGAAACTTATAAGACTCTAAATAGACATCTACATGATTTTTATTTTTTCTTATTTTTTTTTATTAAAAAAAAGGAAATATCAGAGGTACCAAAATGTGGCCATCCATCACGTACATCATATTCAATTAGAGAAGAACTTGTTAACGTTCGTTAACATTTCCATGCAACTCCTTTTGGTTCACAGTTACGCATTGAAAATAAGACTAATTTTAATGGTCAGCTTCCTTTTTTAGTTATCTGTAATTTGTTGTCTTCCATTCTGGGTTTATATATATATATATATATCCTCGATCGAGATCTTAAAATTCCTCCTACAAAAACATAAGTGCAAACCAAACCCATAAAATTCAGAAATGACCTCTTTAAAAATAGACTTCTTTTTTTTCTTTTCTGAACAAACATCAGAGTACATCCCATGGAAGTACCAATTAGAGATGGAAGAAGAAACTACTTATTGTGGTCATGTGAAACTACTTATTGTGGTCATGTGTGAAATCATTGCTAATTTACTTTGACAAGAAAAATAAATTACTTTTTTATTGTAAATAAGAAGTGAAAACATTTTATTATTGTAGAATAGTAAGGAAAAATATAAATAACAGTGGAGAAGAGAGAGCTACAACTCTAAATACAAACTGCAATAGAGAAATAATTTCTAAAGGCCAAACCAGAAAGCAGTCTTCACAAAGGAAAAAAAATAATGGCAAAATTACAGCAAAAGTAGAAAACATAAATTACAGCAAAATAATGGCTAAATTTAAAGTACAATTGAGATTTGGAACTAGCTAATAGGGTTTAGAGTTCATAAGAAACCTCCAGAATCTGAATAGATTGATAAAATAACCTCAGTAGCTTATTAACATTAGTTAACGCCTAAATCCATACAGGAGAAGGATTCCTAGTCTTGGTCTCCAAAGTAAAGCTACTTAATCTCTAAGGAATTGCTTTAACAACTCACATGCCAATCATATGACCTTCGATTAATTAATTCTAATATCCTATATATAATATAAGGAATCTAAAGAAAGCTCTAGCATCATTCTCCTCAAGTTGGAAGAAACTAGTTCTTGGGGTGGAAACCATTCTTGCCTTGATTTTGTGAGTGTTCATTCAAGACTTGTCAACCTCTTTCCTTTTTTTTTTGCTTTGGGTGCATAACAATTTTAGATATCGGCTTTAGCTTTTCCATGATCAGTTTTGCATAAGGAACATCAATTGACAATTTATTTATGTTTTATTGACTTCTTGAGTAATGAAGTGCAAATCTTAAACTTACTTCATCAACATGTGTTCTATCCAAATAAAATTTGCACAATTCTTCTACCTTTGGGATAATATCATACTTGTAATCAATAAAGGTTAAACATAGTGTAAATCAACAAATTTCATTCGTTGAGCAACTCCCATGATCTCTTTGCAAACTTCTACCTTTTCAATGAGGTTACCATTGATAACATCATCATTGCTATTATTGTCAACATTGATTGCTTTATTATCATCATAATCATCATTGAAATAAATGTTATAGATTGGTGGAGAACACCAACCTATTTAAATATTATCATCAAAATCATCATTGCACTATAACATCGTACATTGATGGAGAATCCCAACCTACCTACTTTCTCTACTAATTCTTCATCTTTTAGAACTTGTTGCTCTTTAACTCTCTTCCTCTATAGAAATTCAATTTTTTTCTTCATCCATACAACCACCACCACCTTCTACTATGTCTAAAGAGTCATGGCCGCCTTGAATCTCCACTATAGCTCCCACTAATTCTTGTTGCTGCAAAGCATCAATAATGAGGAACAAACGTTCAATTAACTACTTATCTCAACCATAATTGTTTTCCTATCTTGATTTCTCCATCTACAAACTCCAACACATCCTTCCATGGTTAAAGGATTGAAACCCTAACACACTCTTGGGGATCTTTTTGGTTCACTGCCAACTTGACATAGTGTGGGAAGAGGAAAATGGTAGAGAACAGAAATTACAGCAGAATAATGGCTAATTAGGATAGCATTGAGGTTGTAACAAGGTAATAGAGTTTAAGATTCACAACAAACCTCCAGAATCTAAATATATCAATAAATTAACAAAGAACAACTATAAAATAACCCTAGTAGCCTATTTATATTATTTGTGAAAAGGATTCCTAGTTTAAGTCCCCAAGTAAAACAACTTAACCTCTAATGAAATGCTATAAAAAGTCACATGCAAATCATGACCCTAGATAAATTAAATAACCCTAATATCTCTGAAATAAAATAAAATGAATTGTAAAGAAAGCTACTGCATCAATACAAGCAGTGGAGTTTGTTGGAATTGATGACTTCAAATAAACATTAAGAATTGAAACAAACGAAAATTGCATGGAGCCAAAAGGTAACTCAAGTAGTAATCTGATTAATGATACTTATAAGCTAATTCTTGTTCTACTTGATTGCGTATAAATGCGCAACGGTGTGAAGCTATGATGCTTGGACCCTTTGGTTTTGCCTAAGCACTAGTGTCGAAACAACCTGACATGAGTACAATTATGAAATACGAGTCTAACCTCCCACCTAAATTTTGGAATTGAATCTATCAATATAAGAAATTCTTATGCAAATAGATGATGGGAGGAAGAAGATGAAGAAAGAAGTCGTAAAAGTGAGAGAAAAGAAGACAAATGCAGTGATCATGTGTACAAGCATTTTATTCGAGAAGTGATTTGGTTACAAGCAATGTTATTAAAGGCAAAGGCGCCAAGCCTGTAAAATGACCGAGATGCTAGGTGCACGACCAAGCGCTCGCCTGAATAAACCAAGGCAATATGCTACAGGTTAAAAAAATATATTATATTATATTATATAAATCTAAAATATATATCTTTCCAATTAAGATTAGATCATTAGAAAATCAAAAGAAAATATAAAATACCATAACATAGTTGTATAAAGTTATATTTTTCACAAGATAATTTAAAATAGTAAGTAGCCAAATAGATTAAAAAACAAGCTTAAATATCATCATCATTATTGAATAATCTTCAAAAACATCTTCATATATGCGTTCTTGTTATGTACTTGTGTCGTTGTTCTTTGACTCTGTTCAATGTAAAGTGTGGTTGTGTTTCTCTTCAAGTGTCATTCCTTGACTGTATGCCTCCCATTCTAATGAATTTTTATTTTTTTTACCCTAATCTTTGTTTTTTACAAAAACACCCCTAAGTTGCTTCTTGTGGTAAATTAAAAAATGGTCAAAACATAAATCAGTTAAAAAAATAAAAAAATTCAACACAAAAGAAAGTATTTCAATTAGGCGCTCGCTTTAATGCCCGACACCCACTCATGAGGTGCTCGCCCAGGCAGCATTTCATTGAAATTTATCGACTAAGGCTAATAAAGGTGATGTCACCTCGCCTGGAGCCCCTTAACGAGCGTCTTAACACCTCTTGACAACACCAGTTACAAGTGGGTGATAATATAACATGGAGACATGATTTTGATAGGATTTTGCCACGTATTAAGGTGTTACAACTCAGAAGTTATTTTCTTTTAGCTTGCTTTGAAGAAAATTGTATATTTCTAATAAAACCAATTTTTAAAATAGTTCAAAGCACTCCTAACCACATTAACTCATCAATCAAACCTCTATATCTTCCCTATTTTTAATTATTCGTTATATGTTTACTTACACATGTGTCCCCATACTCGTATCCAATTTTTGGACACATCTTTGTTGGGTCTACATATCCTAGTTTTGGGAGATTTCACTTGTCAATCACTTGGACACATGCCTGTATCTGACACCCATACACAAGTTCAAGCAACACGGGTATTTTTATGTTTTGTTTTGGGTAGCAAATCCAGCAAACATGCTTTTTACATTTCCATGAAACAAATGACAATGATGAAAAGATTGATGTTGAAGAGTTGATCAACTGAGAAGAATAGAAATTAAAGAAAGAAGTTGAAAAAAATAAGGAAAATCAAAGTTAAAAAAGTAGAGGAAGCTAAATAGAGATAGGCGAGCGAGAACCTATCACCACTAAGGAGCATTGACCAATTAAGGAAGCCAACTTTAACTAGTCTCCCCTCTATGAAAATATAGAGTAGCTAACAACATTTTCCATTTTTAAGAACTTGAAACCAATCATGAGTTACACATAGAACTTGTTCTTTGTGCAGACATTGTGTAGTTATTAGTTATGCCAATACTGAATTTGGAAATGATAATATCATGATTGAAATTTTGGAAGTTCGGTAGTTTCAAGTATTTGGGTTATTGCAAAATATTTCTTTAGGGATGAATTTTGATGTAGAAAAATAAAGTTTCAACAAAAAGACAGAAAGGGCTTAGATTTTCAAAATAGGTGAGTACCCAAATGTTTGGAAGTTCTCAGCAAATAAAAGATAGGCGAAGGGTCCAAATTTTGGCATCAAATGGAAAATAAGATGATATGCTTAAAAGAAAATGATAGATGATAAAAGATTTGAGAAATGCGTCAAAAAATTGAAAAAAGTATTGAGAACAAAAGTCACTAGCATTGTAGGCATGAAGTAATGCTTGCTATGGAACTGTAAAACCACCTCCACAACAAGAAAAAGACAAAAAAAAAAAAAAAGATATGCTAGCAAGTAACAAGGCATACCTAAAAACAATCTAGCGAGGATAACTTTTTTTTTCCAAAATGCCAAAAACATTGAGCATACAAGGAGATGTGTGTGCACATCAAGGGAAAATATGCTTGAACGATTGCCAATGATGGATGTGCACATGATCATAAAACTTAAGCTTCAGAGATACAATGAAAATGAATGGCTAATATTTTTTTTTTTAATTCATGTCTTATTGTAAAATAATGTGTTACATAAGACATTGAATACCTGGAAAACTCAAAGCAAGACCAGTACAGCATCCAGCTACTCCAGCATTAATAACTGCAAAGAAAGAAGCATGAATAAAATAAAATATAAACAAGTAATGTGAAAGAACCAGTTTAACTATTGACATGTCATACCATCATCCTTCCCTCGCAGCCTCTTCAAAAAGCAGACAACTAAACTGTGTACTCCGGATAGAACTGCAAATGTCTAATACAAGAAACAGATTAGAAGATAGAGAACAAAAAAAAAAAAAAGATTTTATCAGCTGAAGATCTGAAGATACAGTATGGGCATAAATTTCTCCTGCACAAATTATAATTGAAAGCAAATAAATTCACCACTGCATTATAAAAAAATAATAATAAAAAAAACATAAGCATGTCTTATAACATGCATATGCACAAATGCTATAGATGAAAATTAATTCATATCTCACACCTTGGCACAAGATCCTGCTTCCCCAAAGGATCCTTTGAAACCTTTCCTCTTAATCAAACCAGAACCTGAAAGGCTTCTATGTAAGGCATCCTCCAAAAATAGTTAATCCTCAAAACAGTCCACATAAAACAATGAAAAGCTGGCAAAACAATGCCCGATTAATGCATGCAACAGGAAATTAGTAGACTTCCTCAGCACACTAGAATGATCATACTGTATGAACAACTGATATCTACATGCAGCAATGTGGGCTACACTTTAATAAAAAAATAAAAAGATGATTGATGCCAATAAAAAAGCAGAATCCATATAGGCATATCACAGCCAATGCCTTAGTAACACCCATTTGACAGCAAACTAAAGACAGGAAGTATCACTACTGGCTTACTTTGGAGCTGCCTAATGAATCAAGACAAAAAGTAAAAATTCCTAAAAAGCGTTCCATGAGCTGACACCAACCAACTCGTGAACGCAATTGGAACAAAGAACTGCATACAAATGATTAAAAAGTAGAAACCACTAAAGTTTTATGCCTTATCACTCTTTTAAGTAATTAACCTCAAGAAAAGAACACATACATACAGCTCTACCCGTTAAAATAAAACTTGAAACAACATCACGTTGTGCGTGTATCAAAAGCCTCCTTCATTTGAACCCAAATGTTTTTCTTTTATTTAAAAAAAAAGAGCAATAAGAAATTCAGGGTCTCAATTATCGTCATTGATTCCAAAACCACTAGACAACACTATTGAGAAAAATCCCAAAATGTCAAGTCATGAAAAACAGCAGTATTATAATAGATATATGTATCTGTAGAGAGAGGACCGTAGCCGAAGATGGAGCCCATAAAGGCCCCAGCAGCGGAGTCACCAGCGAAGCGGAGGAGGCAGACGGAAGGGGAACTGGACTCAGCAGAAGATATAAGAAATCCATTGTTTTTATTAATTGAAAGATTAGGGTTAGGGCTTGTGTCTTCGACATCGGAATCAGTATTGTTGTTGTTGCTGGCATCTGGAGAATTCGCCGTCGCCATTTCTCTTTCACTCTTTCTATGTATGAAAAATATCCTCTCTAGCGATAATAGCTTACTGCGTTTAATAAGCTTACTGGCTATGTTACCGCTACGTGACACGGATGAAATATTTTTATTTTTTTATATAAATTTTTTTAATGTATTTTAGTAATTTCAAAAATATAACAAACTAAAAAACTTATGCATGTAATCAAATAAATTAAAAATTAAATGTAGTAATAAATCAATAAAAATAATTAATAACATATAAAAAAGACTTGAAAAACTAAAAGACAAATATAGATCAGGATATTGAATCTTGAAAAATAAAATATTAAATTGATTGAATAAAATAAAAGAAAAAAATAACATATAAGACTACACATATTAAAAATATCATCTAAAAATAAATATTTTTTATTTTTTAAAATATATTTTATCTATATAAAAAATAAAAATAAAATCATAGATGAACTAGAAAAATCACTCTAGAAATTAAACACATAACAAAAAAATTAATATTTTTTAAATGAGACCACTAAATAAAATAAAAGAGATGAGGTTTTGTCTTTTTTTTAATTGGACACGTCACTTTATTTCTTTTAAATTGTATTCTTTAAAGTTATATTTTCATGGCAACCATGGTTATCAAACCCGGCCTAGGGGTTGACCCAGCCAAAGGATCAAGTCCCGGATTACACGGATTGACTTGAGTCAACCCAGAAAAATTTAAAAAAAAATTAGATTTTAATATTTTATATGAAAAAAATTAAGAAACAGTCCATGTGGATATAAATTATACATGTTGTAAACAATTAAGTTTAAAAGATTATTTCAAAAGGTTTTTTATCCCACATTGAAAATATATTATCTTATTTTTCTAAGTTGAAGTATTTAAACAAAAAAGGTTTTTTTTATCTCACATTGAAAAAACATAACTTTTTTCTTATGAACATAGAGTATATATATTAAAAGCTTTCAAATCCCACATTGAAAAAATAAAACATTCTTCTCGTATTTATATAGTGAACTTTGAAATGAGTTAGTAACCAAATGAAAAATATGAAAAAATAGGGGTCTCTCGGTAGGAGAAAAAAACATTTGAAAAAAAAGGTCTCTATCCAGCGAGTCGACCGGTTTACTCCGGGCCAATTGCATGAACGGATTTTGAATGAAACAGACCCGGCCAAGGCCCCGTGTCACCCAGAAAAATTTTAAAAAAATATTTGATGTTTTAATATTTTATATGAAAAAAATTAAGAAACAATGCATGTGGATATAGGCTATACATGTTGTAAACAATTAAGTTTAAAAAATTATTTCAAAAGATTTTTTATCCCACATTGAAAAAATATAACATTTTTCTTGTGAACATGGAGTATATATATTAAAGGGCTTTAAATCCCACATTGAAACAATAAAGCATTCTTCTAGTATTTATATAGTGAACTTTAAACTAAGTTAGTAACCAACTGAAAAATATATAAAAAGGGTCTCTAGGTAGGAGAAAAAAACACATTTTAAAAAAAAAGATCCCTATCGAGTTTTTATCGGGTCACCTGAGTTTCAAGTTGACCCGGCGGGTCGACCAGTTTACTCCGAGCCAATTGCAGGCCTGGAATGAAACAGACTTGACCAAGGCCCCGGATCACCCAGAAAAATTTAAAAAATATTTGATATTTTAATATTTTATATGAAAAAATTAAAAAATAATCCATGTGGATATAGGTTATACATGTTGTAAATAATTAAGTTTAAAAGATTATTTCAAAATGTTTTTTATCCCACATTAGAAAGATATTATCTTATTTTTCTAAGTTGAAGTATTTAAACCAAAAAGATTTTTTTATCCCACATTGAAAAACATAACGTTTTTTCTTGTAAACATAAAGTATATATACTAAAGGGCTTCAAATCTCACATTAAAAAAATAAAACATTTTTCTAGTATTTATATAGTGAACTTTGAAATGAATTAGTAACCAACTAAAAATAAGAAAAAACAAGGGTATTTGGATAAGGGAAAAAACACTTTTGAAAAAAAAAAGAGTTTTAACCCGGCAGGTCGACCAGTTTACTCCGGGCAAATTGCAAGACTGGATTTTAAATGAAACAGACCTTGCTAAGGCCCCGGGTCACCCGAAAATTTTTTTAACAAAATATTTGATGTTTTAATATTTTATATGAAAAAATTAAGAAACAATTCATGTGGATATAGGTTATACATGTTGTTTAAACACCCAACATATAAAAAAAGAAGGTAAAGCCATAAATGACTCTAGTGTCGTTGCCGATTTCTGAATCAGCAACGCCACAATTTTTGGCTGCTGATTTCTAAATCGGAAGTGACACTGTAAAACCTAACAAAAATTAGTGTTGGACCGGCCTATCCTAGGAGAGTTAGAATAGAAACCAATCTAAGACAACCCAAAAGAGAGATAAGGACAACCCTTGTCTAGCACCCAAAAACCTTACCTCATTTAAGAGGGGGTATAAATACAAGGCTAGAGAGAGAAAGGGCGACTCTTCCTCTTCCTAAGACTAGCTGCAGCAGCTGCATGTGTCCAACTATATGGTCTTGCCCCCTTTCCTCCTTCCCAAAGAGAGTTGAACAAACCCCTGTTATATGTGCCTTCCTTAAGCGTGTGAGAGAGAAAAGAGAGCTTGAGAGGAGGTTGAATAGCTGAAAACATGGATGGAGTAGAGGTCTAGAACCAGTGGGGAGAATTCAACAAAATAAGGAGAAACCGAGAGAAAAAGAAGAAAAAGGGAAAACTGGGAGAAGAAGAAAAGTTATACTATCAAACTTTCCCCAAATGTACTTAGATTCATAAGGTATGGGTTTTGTAACCTCCTTCCTCTTGTTCTTGTGACCTTGGAACCGAAAGGATGAAGAAAAACCATGAGGGAATGCCTAGAATTTTTACACCAGCTGTGAAGGAAACCTAAACTAAAAGAGGGATGCAAATGGGGCTGAATGGAGACTTAATTTCAGAACATTTAACAAAGAAAAATGAATAGATTGAATGGACAAAACTTGGTAAAGGGTCGACCATAACTGAGGGGCTGGACAAAATGTATTATATGATGAAATGCATATAGATGTTCATGCTTGAAATTGTATGATTCTGTTGGATTCTACGAACAAATTGTATGTTGGAACCGAAATGCATATAGGTGTTCATGCTTGAAATTGCATCATTCTATTGGATTTTAAGAATAAATTATATGTTGGAACTGAAATGCATGTAGATGTTCATGCTTGAAATTGTATCATTCTGTTGGATTCTAACAACAAATTGTATGTTGGAACCAAAATGCATGTAAATGTTCATGCTTGAAATTGTGTGCTGAAACCGAAATGATATTGATGCCTTTGCTTGAATTTTGAGATGGAAATAGGTTGCAACATGATTTTGTTATTATCCATGTGATAAAAATGAAATAGAATCATTATGTGTTGTAGAATTGTTATCGCTTGTGTGTGATGTTTGTGTTGTTTGATGATGAATGATGAATAAAGTGTGATTCGGTGAGTTCTATGTCCACCTTGGGTGAGAAACATTGGTAAAGGGAAGCCTAGTGTAAGCCTTGCGGTTGGCCGAAAGGAAGAAATGACCAGAAACGATTCCATCGCCATCGTTGATTTCTGAATCGACAGCAACAGGGGTTGCGTTGATGATTTCTAAGTCAGCAGCGACTTAGTTTTCATCAACAATTTTGCTAGCAGCAATGAATCAGTTTTCGCTGCCGAATTGCGATGTCATCAGCGAATCAGTTTTCGCTGCTGAATTGTGGTATCAGCAACAAATTAGTTTTCACTACCGAATTGTGGTGACGATTTTGAGTTCCGATGAACCACTAGCAAACCAGTTTCGCTGACGATTCTATGTTCCAGCGAATCAGTTCGTTGATGAATCTGCGTCACTAGCGAACCAATTTTCGCTAACTTATTTCTACAACAGATTTACATATCTGAATTGGTCTAGTGATTAAAATGATTGCATTGTGTGATTGTGTAATATGTGGAACGCTTGAATGTGAACATGTGGATTCTTGAAATATGTATGGTGATGAGTCATGTGATTTCAGAATGCAAATGTGCTGATTTATGACCATTAATGTGTTAGGTGGTGCAATCGGGATTGGACCTTCGACCGGGCAAGGACACCCCAACAGAAGGAACAGGTAGATGGTTTCCACCTTTTTCTTGTATAATGTTAATGTTCTGAAATAACTTGTTTGAGGATGATTTATTATTGCATTGTGATGAATGTTAAACCGACTATGAAATATTGATTGGATGACGGGGTTGTGATTGATGATTAGCTCCGGCTAATGGCATCTGAGATGGGTGATCGAGTTGTGTTTAATAATTAGCTTTGGCTAAAGGCTGAGATGGATAACTGAGTTGTGATTGATGATTAGCTTCAGCTAATAACATCTGAAATGGATGACCGAGTTGTGAAGCTTCGGCTAATGACATCCGAGATGGATGGCCGAGTTGATATTGATGATTAGTTTCGGCTAATGGTATCCAAGATGGATGATCGGGTTGTGTTTGATGATTAGCTTTGGCTAATGGCATCCGAGATGGATGACCGAGTTAATTATGATGATTGGCTTCGGCTAATGATATCTGTAGAAATGACGGGTTCGATTTCATGATTAGTTTTGGTTAATGGCATTCGAGATGGATGAGCGAGTTTAAATGTTATGATTAGTGTAACATTCCCTTATCCGGGGTAAAGCAACGATCTCATGTTAGCTGATAAACAGAGTGACTATATATATATATATATATATATATATATATATATATGGTATTTGCATTAAAGTCTACTGAAATTTCAACGGAGTACCCCCTATACCGGGAGGTCCCAAGTTATCGACATATTGCCTGTTTACACTTTTAATGTACCGCATCTCCAACTCAATTCAGCCCAATCATCCTGGGTCTCAATCCCACAAACATCACCATTCATATCAACCACAATGTTGATGATATACATTGTACAACAATTATCATTATGGATGGTTAAAGATATAAACATGCTTAATGGAACATAGTTATACAAACTACCGAATTAAATTTATCTATTTAAGTTTAAAAAATCAATTATACAAATTGAGTTAAATAAAGGTTGTAATATTACCAAATACAAGGGTATACTCCCTAGAACCTAAATTACAAAAAAAAGGAACCTAAGCTAGAATCTACTCCTGTCGTGCATGCGATGGTTCTGAAAATAAAATACATATTATTGAAATATGAATATCACAATAATATAGCAACACAAATATCCGGCAATTTAAAAAGGCAACATACATTCATATTTTATTCACTTCTTCCTTTTGGTTCTTATTGGAGACTTTTTCTCCTTCAACTACTACAAACCATTTCCTCTTCTATTATCAACCTCCATTCAAGATCTCATAAAACCACTCATGATTATTTCCGCTTAACACATTATCGATACTCATTTTACTGTTATCATCATCATCCTGTAGGAGTCGATGCAAGGTGATCCCCTTACCTGGGATCCTAACATACACTAAATGTATGCTAGCCAATACATGGTGATCCCCTTACCTGGGGTCCTAACATACACTAAATGTATGCTAGCCAATACATGGTGATCCCCTTACCCGGGATCCTAACATACACTAAATGTATGCTAGTCAATACATGGTGATCCCCTTACCCGGGATCTTAACATACACTAAATATATGCCAGTTAATACACCTTGATCCCCTTACCCAGGATCCTAACATACACTAAATGTATGCTAGTCAAATACATGGTGATCCAACCGGGATCCTACCATACACTAAATGTATGCTAGTCAATACATGGTGATCCCCTTACCTGGGATCATAATATACACTAAATGTATGTCAGTTAATACACCTTGATCCCCTTACCCGGGATCCTAACATACACTAAATGTATGCTAGTCAAATACATGGTGATCCCCTTACCCGGGATCCTAACATACCCTAGATGTATGCTAGTTCACGCCCCAAATTACACTTCTCATATTTTCTTTATCAACTATAATTTCATCACTTGGCAATTCATAGAACAACCGTTCACCTTGAATACATATACATCAAGAATACTATCCAAATATCAGCATCATTACGCAAACTTTCCTCCTTTCTCCTAATATCCAACATTCGGTAATTCACATCTCACATCAATAACTTATTAAATCATAGCATTAAACTAGAAAGTATAGGTGCGGATCACCTACCTGCAATAGAAGCTCTACTCGTGCTCCCCTGCTGCTGCTGTTGCACCACGCCTGTGGTCCCTCCTGCAAATCACAGGTTTATCTCATAAATTTTCCTCACTCAAGGATACGTTTTATAATAACCATATCAACAACCAATAAGTCTTTCTTTCAATCATTTCTTAGTACTTTATGTTTTTCTCATTTCACTCATTATTATTGTCGTTCTTTGTCCAATCATAGTTATCATTCCTTTCTTTATATTTGGACTGTCACTGTCCAAATGTTACTGCCTCGTTTTTGAACTGTTACTGTCTGACCTCTCCTCAGATTTTTAACTATATCTGGAGTTATAGAACTCCGATTCAAGCAAAATTTATGTCATTGGAAAGATAAGACATGAGGCTACAAGTTCTATGATTTGAGAAGAATTCAGTTCTACCTCTAAGATAGTCAAAATCGCTCATCAACAAACACTTGGACTGTTACTGTCAGTTTTTGAACTGTTACTGTCTGACCTCTTCTCAGATTTTTAACTATATCTGGAGTTGTAGAACTCTGATTCAAGCAAAATTTTTGTCGTTCGAAAGATAAGACATGAGGTTACAAATTCTATGTTTTGAGGAGAACCCTGTTTTGCCTCTAAGATAGTCAAAATTGCTCATCAACAAACACTTGGACTGTTACTGTCCAACT
>Ga0307515_10006747_pt1 | contig 22854 bp, 24 predicted proteins | sample 17_EM_MG_FD_194513 | JGI IMG/M metagenome (GOLD analysis project Ga0307515, IMG submission 194513) | Populus trichocarpa ectomycorrhiza microbial communities from riparian zone in the Pacific Northwest, United States - 17_EM | ecosystem: Host-associated > Plants > Roots > Unclassified | place... | reverse complement strand
GACCTTGCCTCTTCAAGCCTGTGCTGTTTACACCAAACCCAAGCCTGCAGCTCCATCACACGACCCAGGTTATATGCATCATTGGCCGCGTGCGATTTGGCCCGTTCAACATGAGCGTGTGCGTTGCAGAACCCGCCCTCATAGGAAAATAGTGCCGCCAGGGAGTAGTGGACCGAAAACAGGTGACCGTCCCCGTTGAAAGAGGACGCGATACCTAGGGCTGCCTCGAAATGGTGAATGGATTTCTCCCGTTCGCCCTTGGAATGGTATATGGAGCCAAGAGCCCGATGAGAATCGTAGATCAGGTGTTGGAGGCCTTCCTCTGAGATGAGACTGATCGCGAAGGACGCGGCTTCCTCCGCGGCGTCGAGTTGTTTGTCGTCATACAACAAGAAAGCGAGGGCGTTCAAACACTGTGATCGTTCCACTGTGTCATTGAGCCGTTCAAAGACCCCCAATGCTTCTCTTGCCGATTGTATCCCTTCTTCGTGGAGGCCCATAACCCGATTTGTATCAGATAGGCGCCTCAACGTTCGGGCAACCTGATAGTCATCCCTTCGCTCTCTCTGGAGCTTTAGGGTGTGAGTAAGGAGCCGTTTGCACTCCGCATAGTTTCCAACCGATTGAAACAACCATGAGAGCTCGAACAAACATTCTGGTTTGGAGCTATGATCATCCGGGAGTTCCTCAATCTTTGATCCCAAAACGATGAACCGTGGTTTGTGCCAATAGAGGTGCTCCATGAAATTGGCGCAGGCCTCCCAGACACGGTCTGAATTTGCGTCGATGGATGTGAAGATATCGAGCACGTGCTCAACATTCACATCCTCCAATGTGATCCATTGCGTTTCTCCGAAGTTGGGTTCGTCCGGAATAAGCCTGGCTGACATCCGGGTGAAGTAATGTCCCTTAGTCGCACAGAGGAGTGGAGACGACTTTGGGTCCTTGGGAGAAAGATAATCTCGCAGTGGTGCGAGCATCGTGAGAAATCCGTTGGTTCGATACGTCAGAGAAAGAACACAGAACTTGTCGAAGATGTTTGCTCTGGTGGGGATGGTGGGAAACAACCAGTCCAGGTTGTTCTCGTCGACACCTTGCGGGAAAAAGGCAACCACTCCGAGAAGCCCTCGCGCGTCAGGGCCGAGGTCTTGAAACATAGGGGAGGCAAGTGAAAGCTCGATCGCCGCGGCGAGGCTCTTGTTATGCTGCGTCTGCAGCACACCCGTTCGCTGCCTCCCCCATTCTCTGACCAGTCGGTCGGTGCTCCACTTGTTTTGATGCGCAACAGTGGCAAGCAACGTGATCGAAAGCGGGTGGAAATCGAGTTGCTCCAGAATGCCGTTGACCAGGTTGGACCGTTCGTCGCTGTCGTAGATTCGATAGAAGGTGCGACAGGCGGCATCCATCGATAATGTGGGGATCTCCAGATGTTTGCAATCTGGGGGAGTAGCGGAGATACGGGATGTGACGCAAATGCAGATGTTGCTGAACCGACTCAGTTCCTCCACCACGGCATAGATCTGTGGAACATCTGTTCCCTGGGGATCGAGAATGGATTCTGCATTATCGAGGACTATGAGCATCTCCCTTGAGGATAGGAATGGTCGTAGGGGGGTTAGATCTTCAGGGTTTTCAATGGCTGAACCGATGACATTGGAGAGCTGGCGGAGGAAATGGGCACGCGAGGGGGGGAACTGGTCGCAACGGATGAACCGGCGATCATCGCCAAATCGCAGTTTGATGCGATTGTCGTGGAGGACGGTCAGAGCGATGGCTGTCTTGCCAATCCCGCCAGCGCCAATGAGGGCAATCGGAATGAGGTTCCGAGCGAGATCGACTATCTTCTCGATCAACTCGTCGCGTCCGAAGAAGGCCCTCGGTGGCGGGGGTGGGGATTCTCCAGGTATGCTAGATTTGAACATAAGATACTGGATCCGTTGGGAATTCGGATCGCTGACCTGATTGGAGTCTAGGCAACGGTTAGTGGTTATTTGGTGATGAGAGAGTACGAATGTCACCCACCGACTGGTCTTGGCCATCAGTCCCTTCCTGACCTCTCAACACGGCGCGGTGGATGTCGGAAACCATGTTATGGGTGTTCGCGACATCACAATGAACCTCTGAAACGGTGGCGCGGATTTTTACGATATCGTGACGAATATCGGAAACGGGTCCATTCACGCCTTTCGGTAGCGAAGGCTGTGATTCTCCGGGTGCACTGGATGCAAACGTTAGCTACTGGACCCGATTGCAGCCGAGATAGCGAACCTGGCGTGAGTCTAGGCAGTGGTGAGTGGCCACTCTGTGACAGGTGAGCACAGGTGTTACTTACTGCCAAATTTTGAGCATCAGTATACTCACGGCTTTTCAATACGTTATGACGATGAATGTCGGGGACAGTCACATGTGTATCCGGTACGAACTGGGTCTGGGAGTGAAGAGTTAACAACAGCCATATGGAAATGGTAGAACGTACGTTGAAGACATGAAGGATCCTGTTGAGGTCCGACCTCCAGGTGGCGATCGCCCCTTTGTCGTTCTTTGCGCGGAGAAGTCGGGAGACTGCATTCCGTCCACTCTGTTTGATGACCTTTCTTTGGATCTCTGCGACAGTCCTGTGGTCGGGCCGAGAACATTAACGAGGTATTCGAATCGTGGATCGCCGTCGTAACTCACGTCGTCAACTGGGTGATTGCTTCGTGTATAGAGTTGTTGAGGTCTTTCAACGGCCTCCCGTTCAATGCCCGGCCAAGGGCAGTGCAGGCATCAGCGCAGGATAGCCCAAGTTCGACGTAGTCCACCTCGTCTGTCATCGAGGCCTAGGTGCATTTCAGCATGCAATCGGTCAACACAAACTATGGAGCTTACTCTGAGTACTGTGAGGATAAGGCTGACGGAGTCAAAAACACCTTTTACTGGCGCAACAATCTGGAGTTCCTTCGCGAGACCCACAGCTTCGATGGCTGCATTCAACACACCCTCCCGCTCCTTTGGTCGTTGGGGTTTTGTATCCATGGTCGAAACGTGAGGTGATACTGTTGCGGGAATAAAAGCTGATACAGAGGACCGTGCGGCGCAAAGGCTGTGAGGAATGCCCCGAACCCTAATGGAGATGAGCGGCCATTTTTGCACGACATGCCTCGTGCAACGTAAGGTACGGTGGGAAGGTTTGCAACCCACGCATCGCTGGAGTATTTATTGACCACGATTTTCACCTATTGCACATTTTTTGCAGTGTAGAAAGTAGAGTACGCTATAGATTTTCCACTGTTATCCACATCCTCTTCAACACTAGATCGCTCAGGTGTCTCGCAATGGTTCGCCATCTAGTTCAAAATCGAGGCGAATGTCCCCCTGAACTCGGACGAACTCCAGCCTAGAGCGAACACCCGACCGTCCCGGCCCCGGAGTTCTGTACGGTCATTGATTGTGTGAAAAGCTCGCTCTCCGGCGTTCTTTTTTTTTTTGGTGTAGCTTACGCTACATGGCTAACCATGTATGACATCGTGGGACCTCGGCAGGAAGGCTCTCCGGCGTTCTTCACTGCGCCCTATCGACTCCACCTGGATCGGCCTCGCCTGGATACAAGCACCTCCTCAACGATGCTCTAAATACCAACGACTATCACCCCCTGTCTCATACTGTTTGATCTACAAACCATACGTGCTCCCAACCGACATTGCGCGATGTGCATTGGAGCTTTTTCCGTCGAACATCCCGATTACGCATTGTGGGTCTTAGTCTCTCCTGTTGACCTCCGCCATTGAACCCGAATTCATGCGGTCTGCCTCATAGAATCCTTGCTGCGAACCGCGATGAGGTCCTCGGCCGACCAACAGAACATGCTCGATTCCGGCGCTCGTTCAAAGATCACGTTGAGACCGCCGGGCATGCGGAACCTCACATCTTGTGCGGGTTGGATCTCCAAGCCGGAGGGACCTGGTTGGGTCTGAACAAGTCATCTGGATGCGTAACCTTTCTGTGCGTCGACCTCATTTCGAACACGAGAGTACACCGGCGGTGACCAGTGACCTTTTGATAACAGGACGAATATCACGGAACCCCACGACACGTACCAACTCTCAAGAGGATACCTAGTATCCTCTCTGCTCTTACCCTCCTCATCAGGGAACTTCATCAATGAGGAAATCCAAAGTCTCCTCGATCTTGAACCCAGATTCGCCGGATTCAACTTGCTCATCTTCGCCCCTCACGTCCACGAGCCCGAGTCTGAGGGGTCGCAGAGATTATCCTATGAAGTCACGAAACTTTCGAACAATGGGGGTGGGAACCCTATCGTCTCGAGGGCTTTGACGAGCGAGGAACGGAAAGGTGGGGCCATGTCCAACGGGATCGATGGGAAGGGAGGGGATGAGTGGCCCAAAGTCCAGGATGCGACCCGGAGTCTGAGGGAGGTTCTCAAAGATGATTTCGACCGGGTGGAAGATTCAGAATCGCGTCGGAGATCTGATGAAGAACTAGTTGAAGAGTTGTTTGGAATCCTCTCACAGTAGGTCTGAGCGGGGTCCCCCGTCTCGAGCTGGACTAACCTTAAACCCTCAATAGTTCTCATCGTGAAGGTCCTTCTTCGCCATCCGAGCTCCGAAACACCGTCCAAGTCTTTCCATTCGTCTTGCCACCCCAAGACGTTGGGAGTCTCGAGAGTGCTAATCAAACCTTACACAACTCGCCGCCTCAAGACGCCTACGGCACAATGCTTTCAACCGTCATCCTCGTCACACGGACCGGAGAAGTTCTCTTCGTTGAGAGGGATATTTGGGGTCACGGTCCGGACGGTATACCCGTAAGGTCAACCGACCGTTCGACAGATAGGGTGTTCAGGTTAAAACTGGCCGTCGTCCCCCCTTCATCATGACGACGATTGTAAAGTCCATTCATATGCTCCTGCCCTGCAAAAATCGTAATGTTTGTGCGGTCGCGTGTCCCTCGTGTTCTGCCATTGGCGCTTTGTCATCATCCGTTCTTGACGATTGCCCTTTCCGTCGTTTAGCTTTCGGCTCGGACTCCTCCCCGGGCCCCATTGATCGCCTCGGCCATGACGCCTGTGAGGCTGTGACACCTCCCTATGATCGACCGGGATCCGAACTAAAAACTTCCAAGTACGTCGGCGAACGATCGAAATCCCGCCACCGCGGTGCCTTATTTGACAAAAAGCTCCTTGGAACTGGCATCGAGAAAATTAGATGCGTTCGTGGTGACATATCGTATCTTCACGCCCACACGAAGAAAAAGTCCACTGTGATTTGTGTGCTGTTGAAATAAACCTGCGAGAGCGACTGCGGGACATATACCCATAGTCCCTGTCACGAACACACCGGGAGCATCTCCCATGACCCAGATTAACCGCCGTATCTAGATCTGGCCTTTGGCAGTTCATATCACCCCCATCAACATATCTGCCTCGTGGATCAGGTGAGGCCTTTGGTATATAAAACCCTCTTATCTGCCATATTCTCCCATTGCTTGCTACGTACTCCGGTGAAGGATATTCCTCATGCCCTTACCCAATCCCTTGAAACAGCTCCGTCGCCTCGACAGGTCTTCTCCCAAGTTTCACGATCAACTCAGCAACGTTCTTTACGGGGAGGATTACAAACAATGTGTGCCAAACCTTCAAGGTGACGATTTGGTGTGGCTTGTTGACTATTTGGACAAGGTATGTCGCCGTATCGTCGTGGTTCTCCACTCTCCGCTTAAGCTAGTGTAGGCTCTCAATAATCTCGACCCTTTCAGCCCCGCTTCCCGGAAGTGTTTACGCGAACTCCGAAGCATATGTGGCACCAGTGCGATACTCCCAACATCGTACACGTTTTCGCCTCACCTTCTGAAAGTTTGTCCCGAACCGTCCGCCTCAGGAGGTTACGGTGATGTGTACAAGGGGGCGCTCAATGGTTCAAGAGTTTCCATCAAACGCGTACGGGTGTATACTAGGGACGACCCGAAAAAGGCCACTAAAGTGCGTTATTGATGCTGTCGAGTTCCGTGTTAGCTATCGCTAACGAAACTCGTAGGCTTTCTGCCAAGAGGCCGTAATGTGGAAGCGCTTGACGCATCCAAACGTCTTGCCCCTCCTCGGTGTCACTATCTTCCCGCTTCAGCTCATTTCGATTTGGATGTCTGGCGGGGACCTGCCGGAGTACATCGAGAAACACTCCAACGCAGATCGACTTCGACTTGTGGGTGGCCATCCCGTTGCGTTTATCCCACACTTACTTCCGTCGCAAGTTATCGGACGCCGCCGGGGGCCTCTGCTACCTCCACTCCTGCAACGTAGTTCACGGGGACCTCAAGGGGGTACGTAGTTGTTCTAAACATCTTTTCACCATCATGATACCTGGCCAGCCAAACGTCCTTGTGGACAACTCCGGTCGAGCGCGAATTGCAGATTTTGGTCTGGCTACGGTCACTCAAAACATGGATTCCATGCGGACCGCCTCGTGTCAGCATGGACACACCCCGCGATGGACTGCGCCAGAGGTCTTGAACGGGGGTAAATCCAGCAAGGAAGCGGACATTTTCTCTTTCGCGATGGTCATGATCGAGGCACGTCATGAATGATCTACTGTGTTTATAGCCTTGACTTACCTTTGTTTTGCAGGTATTCACCGGCGCGCTTCCGTTCAGTAATGGTTCATCTACCATGGCCATGTTGGCCATAACACAAGGCAGGCGCCCAGCACGGCCAACACATCCAACCTTCACAGCAAGTTTGTGGACGTTGATGAAACGCTGCTGGGATCAAGATCCTCACTTGCGCCCGGAAGTTTCGGAAGCCTTGCAAGTTCTTCTCAACCCGTCAGTTTCTCGTTCATTTCGGCGATCGCAGATCCGTTAACCTGGCTACTCCCTAATGTGCAGTGAGCAACCAGCCTGGGAACGGTTGATCAGCCATGCCCTCTCCACACGCGAACGTATCCCTTTAGTCACAGCCATATTCTCGGACCGCAATGAGGTTGGAATGGTCGGAAATCTCTGCGGGGACAACGCTCAGACTTTTATTAACGTGATAGACGAGGTACGTATCCGCACTCTTTCGCTTCCATGGGACGGGTTCATCAACTCCCACTCAAACTTCTGTGCTCTGTTGGTTAGGTATTGGATAACCTCGAACCGCATATCCGCAGGAGGTGCCTGCGTTCTTTATACAGGATTTGTGGTCGCCAAGCTCTAGTTCCGAGATCACTGGAGATTCCGCTTTGTTACGACCCAACGAAGAATCCGCTGTCTCATGGCGGGTTTGCGGACGTGTGGAAGGGTCAACATCATGGACGAGAGGTTGCGGCCAAGGACTTGAGGGTATACTCAAAGAATGACATTAGGAGGATTAAAAGAGTGAGTCACTGGTGGTGGTCTCGGTTCTTTATGCACGCTAGCGAACTGAACGTGCCTCGTGCAGAGGTTCTGCAGGGAGGTTGTAGCATGGAAGGCCTTTCATCATCCAAACGTGCTACCATTGTTAGGTGTAACGATGACCGAGACTCGGTTCGTAATGGTATCAGAGTGGATGGAGAAAGGTAACATCAACGAGTTTGCAAAGGCGGATATTAAGGCAGATCGGCTGGGGCTCGTATGTTTTTTTTTTCGCTTAGGTTTATTGCCTTTACTTATCATTGGCGATCACGCGATTACTATAGCTGATAGACGCCACTAGGGGGTTGACCTTCGTACATGACCAGGGAATAATCCATGGGAACCTCGAGGGGGTACGTGTTCGAACCCCACAGTCACCCTCCTGCCCCCTAGCTTACCCGATCCTAAGGCCAACATCCTCATTGACAACAACGGTCGGGCCCGTTTAGCAGGCCCCAGTCTGTTCGCGATAGCCTCGGACAAATCAGCCATCACACCCCCAGCCATAGTCGGTGACAGAATCAGGTGGATGAGCCCGGAACTCCTTGATTCTGGTACGAAGGAGAGCAGTCTGACCAAGGAATCGGATTGCTATGCACTAGGGATGGTGATATACGAGGTTCTCAGTGGGCAGGTTCCATTTGCCACATGTGGGAACCTCGTCGTTGTTCTCAAGGTCCTGAATGGCGAACGCCCTAGGAGACCCCAAGGAAATCAGGGAAAACTGTTCACAGATGATATATGGGATATATTGAGACTTTGTTGGAACCCTCAGCCACACGACCGGATAAGTGCCAAAGCTGTACTTATGGGTCTTGAAGGGAATTCGTCATTGTCGAACTCGCCTTCTAACGTGGGTGAAGATTTGAAGACGGATATTGATGATCATCAGCCAGATGCCGCAGCGAGCAAACCTGGTGCGTGTTCTCAGTCTCATTCCACACACGCTTCTAACCATCCTTGCACTATATGCATAGGACTACCGCTCGTGCGTGACCATGGTGGACTCCCGAATCCATCGCTCGTTGATAGGTTGGTGCGCAGCGCCTGCAGAGTGTTCAAGGCTATCACCAGAAAGCTCCGCGGCCCTTGACAAGCCGGGTGGTAGCTTGCGACGTGTTCCATGCTAGTAGTCCATGTACTATGCAAGGGTTATTATCCCCGGGACTGAAAGTCTCGGTCTTGCAGTTTTTTTGATTGCCTCCCTGCAAAAAATGCAAAAAAGCGTGCAGTCATGCGTCATGTCTCCAGGATGACATGGCGAGGCACCCCTATTTCCAGGACCATAGAAGTCGTTGGACGATAGATATTTCGACATAGGAACCCTTTCTCTGTGGGCCGACCAGTCCCAGTCCCGAGCTCTGCCGCTTGTGGTGTTGGTGGTTCAAAAAGGGATCTGCTGAGGAGTTCTTGCGTGACTATTATGTATTGTACACCTGTAACAATCATCCAGAAGTATAACTAGTACGTGAAAAAAGTATCAAAAAAAGGGTGTCGTCGTGCAAGAGTTAAAGTTAAACATGCAAACGACGACGTTCATGTTTGCAAAATGGGGATCGTAACTGGAGACGATAACGCGGGAGAGAACCTGGGAAGGGCGCATGTATCGTAGGTTATGCACGAAGATGGTACGGAACTGCAAGAGGGTAACCACAAATCTGTCTTCAAGGGAATGGGGGAACCAGCGAACACGGAGACCATAGTGCACTCGAAGAAGGCTGGGGGGGGGGGGTATACTCCATAAGATTGTGGACAAGTTTCTATCCATTCAAGTCGATTCTAGGTCGAGAGAGGGGAGGGGGAGGACGAACCGGCACTTCATACGAGTAGCGCTTTCGCGCCTTCCTCCCACACTTCCCTCTGTACTTTTCCAACACTTCGACAAACCGGGCAGCTGACAACCTCATACCCATCACCGCCGTCGTTCGTAGGCCGATATTCCTGTCCCCACCCGGCACATCGATCTGCGCTGACGAGACAAGCTGGATGGAAGATATGCCCACAGTCGGCTTCATCTCCACCATCCTTCAATATCCCAACTCGTTTTACGGGCGGCGAATCGGGGTCATTGAATGCCTCGGGGTGAGGATCTTCGTCCGAAGGTCCGATACCGCAACTGGGGTCGTCGCACCTCAAGCCAGCCTGACGTTCCTTGGCTTCAACGCGTTGCCTCAAAGTGGGTCCAGGGGCGGGCGGCGGCATCCATTCTCTAGGGGCTTCCGGCTCGTGGTTCACGCCACCAGGACCTGGAGTCGGGGTCGGACCAGTTGGCTGTCCCATCCCCGGTGCTCGTCCACCTCCAGCGAAGAATTGCAAAAACGCTGCAGCTTGATCCTGCACGGCCTGAGAAACCCTTCCAGGGTCCAAGCCGTGCTCATGGGGTACATGGAGGGTGAAATCGACAGCAATACCTGGAGCATGGAAGTGGGCGTGGCCGACTCCACCATGTGCAAAGTTAGGGAAAGGTCCAGGGTGAGGCCCATCCTCGGGATGAGGTCCATTGCCGTGGTCATGGGTTGCGTTCGCAGGGGTGGTACGTGTGCCGTGTGTGGGGTGTTCTGGGGGAGGAGGAGGGCCAAAGAACGGCGGCTCCTGGGGCCCGAACCCGAACCCGAAAAATGGAGGTGGGATGTTGTGTCCATTATTAGGAGCTTCGTCCTGAGTCTCTCCAGGTAACCCGTTGTCACTACGTTGTTGTTCACGATCGTCGTTATTGTGATCCTGTGTTCGGGGGGTGGCAGGCCCGCGGAACATGTCAAAGAACGTTCGTTGTGGGTGTGCGGCGAAGAAGTCTGGGATAAAGACAGGTGGCTCAATGTGAACGTCTGGGTTGAAACCATGTTCATCATCGTCCTCGTCGTCTGACACCGGATCGAGAGGAGGCAGGTGTTCATGATCTTGTCCCTGGTGTGTGGAGGGTGGGGCGGTAGGGGGATTAGCGGTTGCAGTAGTAGAGGTAGGTACAGGCTGAGGTTGAGCGTTATTAGGTGGAGTTGTAGTGGTAGTGGGTCTCCTTGGAGGGGGAGTATAAGTCAGATTCTTCGGATCAACGTCGAACCTGCAAGTGGGACAAGTCGTGTGATTGGGTTTCGAAAACCACGGTACCAAGCAAGAGGCGTGGAAAACGTGAGAGCAAGGGAGGCAGATGATCGCCGTGGAAGTGTCATCATCAGGTGTGGGGTCAGAAACAGCCGGCTTGGAATCAGAACCCTCAGTTGGATGCTCAGACGTAGGAGGAGTGGAAGAGCTGGCGTGAAGTTTAGCATCCTCAGAAGGGTCTTCAGGCAATAAACTGTCCCAGCAGATCGCACAACCAGGTACCTCGCCACCATAAGTTCCCGTCGAGTCCTCGTGTGCACCGGGGACACCGTCAACCCTCATCATCCTCTTCACTAGCCCCACCGGGACGTGTTCCAAGCCCTGGACGAGTCTCTTGGCACGCTCAGGATCTTCCCTTTCTTCCGGTGGTTCACCTCCGAGCATAGCACGAAGTAACTCGGCCCATGCTGGAGCACCACGACCAGGTTCGGGTCCACCTCCGTTTCCAGGAGCATCGGCGGGGGGCTGTGGTCCTGGACCAAAGGGGGCGGCAAAGAATGGAGGGAGGGTTCCCATTCCACCGACCACAAAATCGACAAAGGGTGGAGCCTGGCCCGGATCGCCTGGTTGTCCGGGCTGGCCGTGGTTTCCGCCTGGCTGGTGCGGAGGCTGACCAGGTTGGGGGGTTTGAGCTTGTGGTTGGGGGGTCGCAAGGCCAAATTGGTTGAACATGGCGGAGAAAGCGCCTGGAGGAATAGGAATGGGTCGACCTGATCCATCCATACCCATAACGAATGTGTGGGCGTGAAACCGCGGTCCCTGAGCGTTCTGTTGCGCGTTCCCGGGGGCGGAGTTTCGGTCTGGTTGCGGCGGTTGTGTTGGTTGAGGATGCGGGTTGATAGTATCGTTGGGAAGGGGAACCGTATTGTTTCCATTTTCAGATGGATTGGCGGGATTTGGGAAGAGAGGAAACAGTCGACCTGGGGGTCGTGCGGTGCCGAGACCGAAGTTCCACGGCGGTAGGGTCGGGAACGGTTGAAATATTTGTGGATGTGGTGGTGGGAGTGGATTGGGGACGGGGTTCGGTTGTGGGGGTTGTGGCTCCACATCCTCTTCCACACGGGCGCGGCGATCTGTGGCATGCGCCTGGTCTTGAGGTACTGTTGAGGGGGGCGGATGCATCTCTTCGTCTTCGTCCACCCAGCTGTCGTCGTTATCATCTGGCACAATGTCCATCTCAACATCGCGAGCGTCTCGGCTGCTATCTGAGTCGGACCACCCATCCGATAACAAATCCGGCATCGAGGAGTCGGAACGGGCGTCGGAATCGTCATGAGCTAGAAGATGCGCTGGGGGAGGCGCGGCCTCCGTGTGGCTCAAGGAAGCTGGAGCTGTATTATTTCCGAATATATTGGGGTGTTTATAAGTGGGAGTCCTGGAATATGGGAACAGAACTGACCCTGTTGACTCTCCGTGGCGTCGATTGGGTGCTCACTGGCTTGTCCCCAAAGGAAAGTTTGTATGGCGTGCGGGAGGAACCTCTGGGTAGAGGAGCGGTTGTTGTTGCTCATGGCGGTCGGAAAGAAGGGGGTTGTGGGAGTACCCGAAGGTCAATGACCAAGGTTGTTGACGCGATCCGTTGTTTAGTCAGAGCCAGGTCCGGTCGATCTCCGGCGCGAACGTTCGAGTACCTTCTCGACCAAAAAATGGAGAAAATACAAGGGACAGGTAACTGAGTAGAGTGTGATGCAAGTCATGAACGTCGTTACAATGCGGGGGAAGATACATGCGGATTATATAATACATGCTTAGGTTAAAATAATTAGAGTCTACGAATGGTAAGGATGGCAACGATGCCGTCCTGCTCTATACCGTGGTTCACACCTATAGATGGCGACTGCGTGAGATCATCTGAAGTAACGGGGTTGTGGCGGGGCCCACCCACCGTGTTTGCCAGGCTCAAGTAAACCCTCGCGCCATTCAACATCGGCCTTCCACCACATGCCATTCCAATGACTGCCAGCAGTTGCCTTCTCGACGAACCAATCTCTACCAATGTTGTACCCGTCGGGAACAATCATGTGTTTCTTCGCAGTTGGCTCCTCTTTCGACGCACTATGGCAACCCAGTTTTAGATTTGAGTCTCTGTAGCGCCCAGCGTAAGCGCAGCACGTACCCTATGAACCACGCGCCACTGTTGGCGAGGGTACCGTTCTGCTTCCAGGCGCGGAAGTGGTGTCCACCTGCAGGGGTGTCAGCCCCAGTTGGCGTGACTGAGGTGTGGGATTGTGCGACGTACCAGCGAAACTCTCCCAACAGGTCCCCATGACCGGGAAGTAGTATTGTCTGGCCAATAATTGTTGCGCCTTCTTTTCGTCGCCGTCACCAAGATTCGCATCATGCTTATTGCCCAGGTGAATGCCCAAACATTCCTCAGAGTAACTGATCGACCTGACGACCGAGAGGGTCAATCCGGTGGCTAGTCAGAGAGGAAAGATACTGACTTGGAGTACGCCTGAAGGCCTTCGTCGGTGAGGACGTAGGGGTCAGAAAATGCGGTGATGATGATGTTCATCGGCTCGCCATGGTATGGAGGCTTATGGTTCGTGTACTGCATCCGAAAGAACGTCAGATGATGTCAACGTCATAGGAATGTGGTCGCACATCGAGGAACCTTCCGCCATTGACACGAGGGTCAAACCAGCCTTGGTACCTAGGCGAGGATTTGTCTGCAATGATTGTCTGACTATTACCAGTCGTTGGGTGTGCGGTGGCGAGAACGAAGGTGGAGAATAGGAAAGTCAATGTTCGGAGCATCTTTCAAAAGTTGAAAGTCGGGAAAAAGAGAGAAAGGGAAAGAGAACGGAGGCCGACGGGCGGCGGTGGTTGTGGAGGTCAAGAGAGGGAGCGGGCGAGACAACGGGAGAGATCGACGGAACGAGTTGGTGTTTGTAGACGGCCATCACCATCCCTTCCTCCCGAGGGAACACTGGAATATCTATATCATGACAGACGTAACCGAAAACCCAAACCCTCTCGCGGACGACGACGATTTCTTCGACGACAATGACACCGCTTCCCAGAAGTCCATCTCGCTCTCTTCGCCTCCAATGTCACCCAAGCCGGAACCGGAGACTTTTACGTCTTTGCCCATGTCACCAGCCTCCCCCGAGGCCTTCGTGCGTGCCTTTGAGCTGGACACCGAACAGGATACTCTTGAGCCAGGCCTTCCGAGCGCATATAGTCCCGACACAGCAACCTCACAGCGGAAGCAACAACCATTCCAAACGTTGACTCCTGCCATCGAATCCGCCTTTGTTGGTCAATCTTCTCACATGTACCCTCCTACCCCGGGCGGCGTCCGTGGAGACACAGAATCCGTCGCCTCATTCGCTACGGGTTCATCAACATCGAAGAAGGCAGAGAGGGAATCGATGGTTTTAACCCTACCAAATGGTCCACTCGTCCTTGGAATCGCCCTGGTCGACTTCAATCACATCGTCGGACCTAAAATCGAGTTCTACGAGGGGGAGATATTTGAGGACGAAGAGATTGCAAAAATTCTGCCGTTCCTCGCTTTGCCAGACGGGGCGCACCTGGTAATTAATTCCGTCTTTATGGCTTCACGACGCTGTTATCCCAAATGTTCAACTCAAGTGTTCTTCTGCTTAGTCTTCTGAGGACTACACGTATTTCCACATCGTTCCGACATCGCCGAACCCTACCACAGTGTTTGGAATATCGCAAGTCCAGTTTGACCCTTCCCTCTCTTGGTCCTTGCTTACCTTCAGACCAGGTGCAACCGCCAAATAGCGGCATCAGCACTTCTCGTCAAAGATGTTGATGTCACACGATCAACGGTCCAGAAGGCGGTAGTCGTGCTGGCTTCGAAGCCGCTGTTTGGACCAATTCGGTATGCCCACGCCCATTGATGGCTCCGAGCGACCAGCATCTAATGTATCTCAAGAGATCGGCTAGGAGTGGTTACTCTGGCGTTGTTTGAACAGAGGTTGGTGATCCGAATGGGGTTTATTCGTTGTCTAACCGCTCACGACACCACATATAGAGACTTTTCGAATCTACAAATACTGACGGATTTCTACAAGTCTCTCGAGTTTTCCTTGAAAGGTCACCTCACGACGAGCGGACTCTACATGGGTGCGTGTCCGCCTCGGGCCCTAGAATCCCGACTAATTGAGTTTTACCTGCAGGCACGAGTCTGTAAGTGTTTCCCTTCGGGTGGTTTGTTGGCTTGGCTGAAATCCTGATGCGCCGTTCGGCAGCCGGGACTTGGTGCACGTGTTCCGTCAGCGGACGCTGATTTTACTCAAGGCGATGATGCTGCAAAAGAGGGTGAGATGCAAGCTTGACGAGACGGAGGCAAACTCATTATATCCTGGTCTAGATTATGTTCTATGGGCATCCTCTGGAGAGATTATGCACGTATCAATATTCCCTCATCACCTTGATGCCAGGTGGAGTCCTTTACCTCAACTCTTAGACACTCGTGTTGACTCTTGGTGTAGGATTGTTACAACATCTCGAGGATTGTGGTTCTCCGCCGCTGGCAACCCGTGCCCCTACTCTGACGCGACCAACTTCTCTCAAGACCTCAGATCACAAGAGCATGGTGGCATATCTGGGTTTACCACTGGACCTCTTTGGAAAGGTGGGTGTGGGATTGTCGGTGACAAACGCAATGCATGAACTCCCCCTCTTCGCAGGACGCTTTCTTTCAACCGTACCTTCCCTTACAGCAGTTGGATATGATCAAGGAAAGTAAAAGTTGGTTGTGCGGGACTACAAACTCGATCGTAGGGCAACAGAAAGAGATAGACCTCTTCGTGGATGTGAGTGCAATCGGTCACATGGAGACTCGCGCCTTACGTGATTATTTGTTGATATTTCGATATAGACTGAGACTGGGACGGTCGATTTTCGGGATCTTACGCTTGAAAAGTCCGCAGGTCTAACAGCCGCAGATAGGAAGTGGATGGACGACATCATCAAAGACGTAAACGAAGGATGGGATGAGGATGGACAGAGAACTCAATTCAAAGGAAGTGATGACTATCTACGACAGAAGGCGAGTGAAACGTTGGCATGTGACAGTGCTTAACGTTAACCGTTCCAAAATAGTTCGAGGAGTATATATCTGGAGTTCTTTCGTCTATCAAGCACACCGACTTTATTGCGAAGGGCAAAGGAAATGATGTGGTTATTACCGAAGGTTAGTCGGACCCACGTTTTTATCGTGCATCACAGCTTCGAAACTCAAATCCTACTTTACTGTGCAGGCGGTGAAAACGATGACTCAATACAAGACTATAACCCGTTATGGATATCGGAACTTCGACGGACGAATGCGTATGAGGTGTGGGAGCGTGTGACGGATCCGCTTCTCTTCGATATCGCCGAACCACGGTGAGGAGAACCTGCCCACTCTTTGTACTTGATCTTGGCGAGCTCGCGACTGACTCCTTTGACCGTGTGGTTCTGCTCGCAGGCATCCATGTGCAGGAATGACATCTGTGGTGGCAGACATTGGCTTGCGCCTCCAGGAAGGTGTTCAGGACCTCAAAATTGGCCAGCAACTCGCCCCAACTCGTGAAGCCATCTCGAAGACTCTCGCGACCGGTTCGACAAATTTCCTAAAGGCCGTCGAGGGTGTCAAGGGACGTTGGATGGCTCGCACGCCGAGCACGGGCGGGCCACCTGTTACGCCACCCGACTCCGGACGTGGGACCCCCGTCGATCTGGGTAAGGACTCAGACGCGATCTCGGTCAAAAGTGCTACGAGCGCGAAGAATTCTCCTGCGATTCAACAAGTTCAATCACCCACGCAACAGACCGTGTCGCCTCCAGTCGCTGCGTCTGAGTTTGCGCAGCGGGCATCGAACACACTGAGTGGATGGGGGAGTGGGATTGGCTCATTCATCTCGAACAAGGCGAGTAAGTTCTCGCTTGGGGGTGGGATCATTACGACCCCTGCTTCTACCCCCGCTACCGCTACGTCCACTGCGGCACCCAAGACAAACGGGCCGGGTGATCATATCCCTGAGCATTTTATCCCGAGGGATTTGGATGCCGAGAGGGAGAAGGCGGAGGCGGAGAAAGCGGAGAAGGAGAGGTTGGCTGCTGGTCAGCAAAAGTCGTGACCCCCGTGGGCCCCAACCTGCCCCGTCTGGAGCCCATTGTTCATCCCGTTCCTTATCGATATCCTTTATGATCGTGATCCCACTTGTGCGTTTAGAAATCGGCTCTGTGTAGCGATAGGACCCCCTGTATCCCTGTCCTTGATGTTACCGATATCCCTTTATTCTTGTTTTCTTATTTATTTTTGGTTGATTAGGACAAGCGAGGTATCGTACGTATGTCAACTGGTACAGGTTTAGGTTCTGAATTGTTTTTGGGCGGCCCGTGGTCCCTGATTCAGTTGGAATATTATTTTACCTCCCATCTCTCCTGATCGCGCGGAGTTCATGTACTTCGGCGCTCGGGAGTTATACGCGAGGTTCCTTGTTTAACTCGTGTGGGTTACAATGGGCTTTCCCTTGCGTTCAAGCTGGGTCAGATTTTTGTGGTCACTCAGTGACGTGCCCCAATCTGTCAGGATTCAACAACTACTGCGAAAACTACGAGTGGCCCAACGCGTTGCATGTATGTGTGGACACCAGAGACCATGTAGGTCCCCGTTGCCACTTGATCCTCACGTCGAATCGAAGTCGCGATGCGCATCAACCGTGTGAAAGAATTACTTGATATGTGACGTAGATTAGACGGGCTATTTCTGCCGAACTCCCTCTCTCCCTCGCAGTCAATCTCTCTCATCGACAACGACAAGATGGCGGACGAACCTCCCCCTCCAAAGAAGATAGGCTCACTGCGTGACAGGATCGCTGCTTTTGAAAAGCAATCCTCTACGTCCACGCCTTCCAATCCTCCGCCGACTCGCCCTAAGCCCGGAAATGTCTCATGGAAACCGAAGCAAGTCTCTCCTCCCTCTTCACCATCAAACAAGGATAAGGAACGTGTCACCCCCGCAAAGGGCTCAATGTCTACTACCGACGCCAAGGAGAGCATCGGACAGGGTATCAGCCTGAAAGAGCGCATGGCCGCTTTACAAGGCAAAGGTGGTTTCGGTCCGACGAGCCCTCCACCCAAGCCCACGACCGAGAAACCGAAGTGGAAACCTCCCCCGAAGCCGGTCAATCCCCCTTCGCCGACTGAGGAGAAACCCCCCGTTGACTTTGAGGCCGTCACTCGCCCCCCTCCCTTGGACGCTGGACCGCCCGAAACACCGGCCGAGAAGCCCACGGAACCCGCAGAACAGGTTGATGAAGGAGGCGAAGTTGAGGACGATCCCGAGGAAGAGGAACGCCAGCGGCGTGCTGCGATTGCTGCCCGTATGCATCGATTGGGAGGAGCTAGGATCGGGATGGCTCCGCCGGTCGTGGCGCCGAAACCTCATATGAGGCGAGCCAGTGTCCCGAAGGAAGAAGAGACCAAACCAGGTAGTTATCATATTTAATCGCGGGATGGAGCACTCCTGACCGTTTATCACGCAGAAGTGACATCTCCGCCACCGGTTGCAGAGGATGCCACGAAGGAAAGTGGTGGACCTCAGCCAGAAGGTACGCGGTCAAGCTTACCCACGCTTCCTCCGCAATTAATGAAGCTTTAGGTTCCGCAGATCCTGTAGATAAATCTCCCGAAGCCGTCACGACTTCTAACAAACCCCCTTCTTCCATGCCCGTTCCTGCTGCTCCTCGTCGCGCGGCTCCCCCACGGCGCAAGAAAGAGACACCTAAACCCTCTGGTGAACCACCCGCTCCATCACAGGAAGAGACTGCAGTCCCTGAGGCCAAGATCCCTCTCCCAGACTCTACTTCTAACCTCCTTGCCAATGTCGAAGGAGAGGAGACCAAAGTACCACCTGATGTCGGCTCGAAGCCCGCGGACACTGCGGAACCCTCCCCTCCCCCGGTTGAGGATAGATCTCCAGAGCAAGCCAAGGATTTAAGCCTGGTTACGGAGAGGTCAACTTCCCCAACGCTCGTCAAACCTGGTGATCAGGACGATGTACCAGAGAACGTTCGCGCTCCTTCCCCTTCGGAGGAGGACCAGCCAATTCCTTCGTTGTCTGAGGAGAAGCTCGCTGAAGTCGTTGAGGAGGGAAATAAGGAGATCGAGGAACGTTCCGGGATCGATCAACCTGAACAAGATCTGGAGGAACCTCTCGATGAAGTTTCGAATAGTGGAGGACCCGCCGAGCCACTTGTTGTGCCGGTAGAGAAAGAAGAAGAGCCCAAAGCGCTCAAAGCGGAGCCCGATGTCAAGGAAGGCAAACCCGAGGAGCAGGCGGATGAGGAGGAAGAGGACGGAGTGACGAGGCGGGCCAGGATTGCTGCCAGGCTGGCGAAGTCGGGTGGATTTAACCCCTTTTCCGGTGGTCCTCCGGTCAGGAAACCCTCGGGAAGCAGCCTCCCGGAGAGGAGGACAAGTGTTGAATCACCGGGCGCGTTCAAACCCACCTTACACGAAGAAGAGGAACTGCCTGCTCAGCCACTGGCGAGGAGGGATACCGATTCATTCATTGACGAAGCTGGCTTCCCAGAAGCAGAAACGAAGGACGATGATAAACCTTTTGATACTCTCAAGCAGGTCGAAGGTGATTCTTAAGTGCTAAGCTCCAGCTTTATATCTTTCGTTTGTAGGAATCTCTAATTGATTGCAATCTATCCGTTACCTCCAGATAGTGACTGGAAGCTCGATGAGAACGAAGGAGTTCTTGATAAAGGTGTCCCTCACGACAAGGGGGACGTAGAACCTGCGGAGGCTCCTGCGTCTCCGCCCTTCACCGTGTCTCCCCCGCCCCCGATGACTTCGCGACCGGCTCCCCCGGTCCATCTTGCTCCGGAGCCAACAATTCCCGCGGAAACCTCGACGCCCATACCCCCTCCCCAGCCTCTTTCCCCCTCCCCATTATCCCCGCGAAGCTCAGAAGAAAAACCAGATAGTCCCGTCGAGGAAGACCCGGGTCCCCCTCCACCGTTGCCACCAGGCCGTCCGTTTGGTGTGCCTCCACCGCCACCGACCGCACCACGTCCCATTCCCTCCCGACCGAGGGCCGAAACGCAGGAATTCCATGAGGTTCCTCGCTCCCACAGTCCACCTCCACCTCGAGTCACCAAGACTGCTTCTCACGAAAGCGAGGAATACGAAGATCCGTCGACGATGACTTTCGATCTTCCCCGATACGCGAACACTGCTTCGGAGTCTCCGAACAAAGCCAGCCAGCCAGACCCTCCCGAACTGGAGATATTGGCCGATGAAGATGGGGGTAGGCCGTTTTCTCCTCTGATGGAATGTGGAATTCACCCTCCAGCTACAGACCCCATCGATCCAGGCTTTATCCCTCCAAGATCTCCTTTGATCAAACCGGACCAACCGCCTGCAGAACCTCCCAAGCCTCAAGAGGAGCCTGCCGCAGAATCCGCACCTGAGGAAGTAGATGAGGAACAAACCCGTAAGAGACGCATGGCTGAGCGGATGGCAAAACTGGGTGGTATCAGGCTTGGAGCGCCCCCTCCCGTAGGGAAACCCCCGCCTTCCAAGGTTCAACGTGAGGCAGAGGAGGAAGACGAGGAGAAGTCCAAAGAGGAGGAACAAGTAGAGGAGGAAGAGGACGAGCAGGCTAGAAGGCAGAGGATTGCTGCAAAGTTAGCAGGTATGGGTGGGATGCGAATCGGCATGGCTCCTGGTGCTGTTCCACCGAAATCGCCCGCTCCGACTCGTAAGGATAGCGCGAGTACGGAGCAGCCTAAGCGAAGATCTCTGCCTCCTCCAGTCAGATCGCCTCCACCCGTCAGAGCGCCGCCGCCTCCTGCCCAGACACCTCCCCCACCTGTAAGATCTGATACTGGTAATGTTTCCGAGGACGATGTAGTCAAGGTCGAGGTGGAAGAGAGCGAGGCGGAGGAAGTTGACTACCATGACATCAGCGAGGAAGTTGCTCCTCCAATCCCATCGCGCACGACACGACCCCCCATCCCAGGTACGGGTAACTTCAAGAGGGCATCTGTGGATTCAGTCACCTTTCCATCACAAAATACCCCGCCGTCTCGATTTGTTCCATCCACTCCGTCGGAGTATGTTATGGTCGATGAACCTGATTTTGATGAAGAGTCGACTCCCCCACCACCTCCCCGTCCCACTCGACCACCCCCTCCACGTGCAGCGCCTCCCCCTCCTACCTCCTCTAGCGACACCCCTGATAGTATGACCATGTCACAATGGGAACTGCCGCCGGTCCCAAGTTCTTCACTAGAGATGGAGACCAGCGTCGCGGACCTATCTGCGTCTTCGTGGTCTGAGAGTTTTGACGCCGAGGAAACGACCCAAGAAAAAACCGCGTCGAAGGAAAGAAGGCAAAGCGAAGGTCAGATGACTTCAGACCAACTAATGTCTACTTGGGGTCGAGTGGGAATCCAGGTCTGCGAGGTCGCTGTCGAGTTATTCGAGAAATCGAAGAAAACTCTGATCGGAGATGGGACCCATGTCGGGTTCGTGAACGCAGTGTTGGACCGAGTTCCCAATGCTTCCCCGGTGGAAGAGGACGCTTCCTCGTTCGGGTACCTGATTTACGTCCAGACAGGCTCTTCGGTGACAAAGAGGGCGGCGGATATCATGCCTGGTGATGTTATCACCCTGCAGGATGCAAAGCTAAAAGGCCATAAGGGTATCCATACCTATCACCGGAATATCGGCGAAGGGACTCCGGTTGTGGCCGTCATTGGCGAGTACGAGCCGAAGAAATCCAAAGTCAAGGCTTACCAGGCCAGCCAGCACGTCGGAAATCAGGTGTGCCATAAGATGAATCATATCTTTACGATCCTCATGCGCCCCTTTAGACCGTCGAGGCTGTTAGTTATAGGTTGGAAGATTTGAGGAGTGGATCTATCAAGATTTTTAGGGTGCTCGAGTCTTGAAGTTGGAACTGGTCGCTGGCAGAAATGTTTACATTTTATTTTAAATAAATAAACGCAATGCACACTACACTCGGAAGGATTCAATTCCTCACGCTGAATCACATTTGGAATCCGTACACGCAGAAAGTATCATCATTTGCAGAGACTCACGATTGAAGCCCGATTGACCATGGGTAACTGGACTACCCATCTCCCCCCTGATCCGCTGGGGGAACCCTCTGCACTTCTCCAGATACGGCGCAGCCCCGAGCTTCTCAAAAACGTCAGCGGCGCGCGAAGCCTCATACCATGCCTCCTTAAGCCTGTGCTGCGTGTACCAAACCCTAGCCTGCAGCTCCATCACGCGACCAAGTTTGTATGCGTCACCGACCGTGTGCGACTTGGCACGTTCAACGTGAGCTTAGAAATAGCTCCGCAATGGAGTAATGAACCCAAAATAGGCGATCGTGCCAGTCGAAGGAGGATAAAATTCCAAGAGCTACCTCCAAGGGCGAGCGGGATAGGGCCATCTACCATTTTGAGTGAAATATCCTGCCGAGAACGCGATGAGATTCGCAAACCAGAGATTGATTGCGCGTGATGCGGCTTCCTCTGCGGCGCCGAGCTGTTCATCATCATGCAACAGCCAAGCGAGGTCCTTCAAACAATGTGCTTGTTCCACCGCGCCCCCGAGCTGTTCGAAAATTTCCAATGCTGCTTTCACCAGCTGTAACCCTTCCTCGTGGAGGCCCATTAGCCGATTTGCATCGGATAGGTTCCTCAACGTTCGAGCAACCCGACGGTGATTCCCCCGCTCCTTCTCGAGCTTTAAGGTGTAGGTGAGGATCCGTTTGCGCTCCGCGGTGTTTCCAACCGATTGAAACAACCGCGAGAGCTCAAATAAGCATTCTGGCTTGCAGCGATGATCATCCGGGAGTCCTTCGATCTTTGGCCCCAGAACAGTGAGCCGCTTTTTGTACCAAAAGAGGTGTTTCATGAAATTGGCACAGGCTTTCCAGACATTGTCCGAGTTTGTGTTGATTGATGTGAAGATATCGAGCAGGTGCTCGACGTTTACATCCTCCAACGTGATCCATCGCTTTTCTCCGAACCCGGGCTTGTCCGGATCAAGACCGACTGACATCCGGGTGAAGTATCGCGCCTTGGTCATGCAGAGGAGTGGAGACGACTTTGGATCCTTGGGAGAAAGATAATCTTGCAGTGGTGCGAGCATCGTGACGAATCCGTTGGTTCGATAAGTCAGAAAAAACACAGAACTTGTCGAAGATGTCTGCTCTGGTGGGGATGGTGGGAAACAACCAGTCCAGGTTGTTCTCGTCGACACCTTGCGGGAAAAAGGCAACCACTCCGAGAAGCCCTCGCGCGTCAGGGCCGAGTTCTTGAAACATAGGGGAGGCAAGTGAAAGCTCGATCGCGGCGGCGAGGCTCTTATTATGCTGCGTCTGCAGCACAC
>Ga0307515_10006746_pt1 | contig 22860 bp, 4 predicted proteins | sample 17_EM_MG_FD_194513 | JGI IMG/M metagenome (GOLD analysis project Ga0307515, IMG submission 194513) | Populus trichocarpa ectomycorrhiza microbial communities from riparian zone in the Pacific Northwest, United States - 17_EM | ecosystem: Host-associated > Plants > Roots > Unclassified | place... | reverse complement strand
CTAACTACACCGTCGTTTTAGTCACCTATTAGTTTATTAATTACTTAAGGTTCTTTAGTAAGTAGGTTATAAAGTTAAGATTAAGGCAATTAAGCACCTTATAAAGTACTGCTATTACTACTAAATAAACTAGAAGTCCCCTAGCCAATTTAAGTTTACCCTTAAAGATAACTACAACTTTAACTTCTATATTATTATTAACGTTATATATCTTAGCGGTAAGCCAGTACTCTAAGTTATTAACTTCTTAACTTTCTTCTAAGCCGTATGTTTCTTAAAGGATATATTAGCTAGAAACGCATAGGATACCCTTTAATTATACTAGATTAATATCTACCTAGGACCCCCTAATTAAATCGTCTATAATATAAGAAAGAACTTCTTATCTATAGAGTTTTAATAATAAATAAGGGTAATAGTAATTAAGGTTAAGGAAGTCCCTATTAAGGCGTATAATAGTATTAGAAAAGTAGAGCGATATTATACGCCATTACGCCGCGTATATAAAATTATCTCTTTAAAACTATAGAACGCTAGCAAAAAACTTACCTTATAAATAGCTATTAAAGCCATTAACGATTCCGCTAGCCTAGATGGACTTATACCTATATTACTAGTCTTTAGCGCCTACCCTTAAATAACTAACGATTCTTTACTATCTCCCTTTATTATATAATAAGCTAAGGCTATTCATAAGGTAATAAAGGAGGTATAATGTCTTTACGCTATACGCTAGGTTAACAACGCACTAAAAATAAGAAATAGCCTAAATACCTTAACTACGCTTAATCTACCACTCTAGTTTAAGGTACGCGTATAGCGTAAAAAGGGAGGATAGTTAGGCCCATATTAACTTATTATAATTAATAGTTAAACTTATACTATTTAAATGCCTTACGGACCCACTTAATTCTATTTAACTGTTATTAAGCCTTACTATAAAGATAATAGTTTTAAGCCTTTATAGGATGCCCTAAAAGATGCCTTAAAGGAGAACTACGATTAACGTACTTTAGAAGGCGACTATAATTTTAATATAATTATAGTAAAGGTTCCGTAACCATAACGCGGTAAAGGCCGCCTAAAGGGATTATAAAATTGCTAACATTTTATTAATTTTAAAGAGTAATTTGTTGCCGCCATTAAAAATAGAGTTAAGTTATTAATAGCCTTTATAATAACTAAGGAGAAAGCTAACTTTAAGCTCGCAAAATAGCTCTAAAAAAAGGTTATATTATAACTCCTAAAGCTCCTTTTTAAGCATCTAATAAGCAGAAGATTAACGGTCTTATTATAAGAGGAGTCTTTAAATTTAAGAAGTATAACCCTACTAAGTTTAACAAAGTTTATATCTTTAAGTTAAGAATAGTTAATAAAATTAAAGGCAAAGCTACTAACGCCCTATTTAAGAAATTAAGGCTTATTATCTAAGGTTATAATAATAATAGTAAGGAGGTAATTCTTATATAATCCCTTATAATTTTACAAGCTAGTTAGCGAGTTATTATTACACTAGCTCCCTCCTTAATAAAGAATAAAATAGCGGTCTATTTGCGAGATATTACTTAGGCCTATACCTAATTAGAGACGCACCTTTAGTGCTTAATATTAGTATACCTTCTAGAGTAAATTCGTTACTAATATCCCAAAGATATAATTATAGTTATACTTAAGCTATTATATAGAATCGCAGAGGTAGAAACCTATTAGTAGGCTACCTATAGTAAGCACTATAAAGAGAAGCTTTTAATAACTACTTTTATATTTAACCTATGCTTCCTAATTATAATTACAGGAACTCTATTTAGAATTGTCGGTATATAAACTAATAATATAATTATCTTAGAAGACGACCAATTCTTAGCTCTTAAAGAAAATAAATTAGTAAAGGCAAATTTTATAGCAAAGCTAAAGGAAAAGCTTAATTTAATAATACTATTACTCTTTAATGGATACACCCTCTCCCTAAATAAGGATTCTATTACTTTACGCCAGAAGGGTTAAGGCAAGAAGATTAACGTTATTAATGCTAATTCTTTAAAGTAAAAATACGTAGAGTAACGCGCTTATAGAGCTTATAATACTTTTATCTATTAACCTAAGGCTTTATTTAATCTCTCTATTGCCACCTAACACCAGGAACTAACTAAGGATGACGTTCTAGCCCTAAATAAACGTTTTTCCTGGTAAATAAACTATCTTAATTAGGGATTACTCTACGTGCCTATTAACCTTCCCACTACTAAGCTCTTTGTATTTATTAATAGATCGTTTATAAATAATAAATATTTTAGCTCCTAGTTAGGATATAAGATTATTATTACAAATAAGTCTACCAGAGAGAATAACTTTATAATCTATAGCAATCTTATCTATTAGAGCTTAACTAAGAGTAAGCGTATTACTTAAAGCGTTTTAGCGTTAGAGATATATAGAATGGTTAGCGGAGTTAATATAGCAATTGTAATTAGAACTACCCTAAAGATAATTATAGATCGACTTAAACTTCCTATTATCCCCATAATCGTATGCACCAACTTATATTCCCTCTATAAGTGTTTAGTTAAGCTTAGTACTATAAAGGAGAAGCGCCTTATAATCGATATTATGGCACTTTAGTAATCCTACAAGCGTTAAAAACTCTTTAAATTTTAATAGATTAATGGCTAAGATAACCCAGTAGATATAATAATAAAGGCGAACCCAAATAAGGTACTAGAGACGTTTATTAATACAAATACTCTATATATATAAGTTAAAGGTTAGGTTAAAAGGGAGTAGGAGTATAATATTCTATAGACCCTAACTTAAACTAGCCAATTAGGATTTTCCATCCCCGGGATAGAAAATCGCTATTAGCTTGCTTACTACTAGCGCCTTGGCGGCCCTCCTAATAAGATATCTACCTACAACTCCTAAGTAAGAAAGCACTACGTGCCAAGAGGCATATTTTAGGACAGCGAGACTTATATTACAATGGCAATAGTAAGTAAAGAGGATTAATATTTGTTACGCCAATCGAGCGGTATATATATATAGATAGCAACCACAAAAGAAGAGTTGCTAGTATTGGGAATACAGGCAAGTTGCTATCACGCGAGGCAAGTTGCCGTCACGTATCGCCACGGCACTAGCGTAGCAAGGAGCCCTAAGCTCCTCGCCCTTCCTCAAGCAAGAGAAGATAGAAGAACAACTATTATACTACCTACAACTTATAGATACGTAATATCACCTTGTGTTACTAATAGTTAGAGTTACTATATAATAAAGGGAACTAGACTACTAGTAGAAGACACACACGTATAGAGGGATAATAGTGTACTATAAGGAATAAAAGAATATTTAATTAGAAGTTTTGCATTTTATTATAATAATACATACTAAATTTATAAAGACGCTAAGTACAGCGTAAGCTATTGGCCATAAGAGCCAAAATCTATAGAGTGTAGAGGAACTAACAAACTATCGCGTAGATTGGATATTAAAGACGACGAGTTTAACATAGGCAAAACATTTATAGACGACGAGGTAATAAAGGCAGCTTACTAGGAGCGTATAAACCTTAAAGAAGTTATAATAAAAGTAGAGACTAAGACCGCTATAGAGTAAGGTTTAGTAACGGGTATTATAACACCGTTAGATACAGCATCTATTACTTTATAAGATGGAAGGAGTAATATCTAAAAGGGACTAAGTAAGTAGACGACTGCTAGTGCTAGCTTACCACTTAAAAAAGGCAAAAGGCCAAAGGCTTAAGATTCTTAAGACGAGATAAGACATACCTAAGGACCCACAACGGACGAAAACTGATAGAGTAGGGTAGTAGCTTAGTTTAGTAAAATACAAATAAGCTTAGGATAGAGTTTCCCAAAGGTATAAGATTCTTAAAGTAAAATAAGTAAGATTTAAGACTCTTAAGAAGAGATAAGTAAGATTTAAGACTCTTAAGAAGAGATAAGAATACTTAAGCCTAGTTAGACTAAGGCAGGAGCAAAGCTTAAAAAAGAAGCCAGCTTAGAATTAAGAATCCTATAAAACTAAGATTTTAATGCATAAATAAGGACTATTAACAAGATTAAGAAGTAAGAAGACTTTAGAGATCTACTTATAAGATATAAAAAGAAAGAAACTATAGAGGAATTTAGGGTAAGAATTACCTTATAGTAAGAGCAGAAACTAGATAAGAGATCTAGTATACTAGGTTATATAAGGGACAGAGCATCTATATAAAGAATTATTAATAGACCTAAAATAGGTATACTAAGAGCTAAGTAGCTTACTAAACTGGAAGAAGAAGAGGATCTAGGGATCCTAATTAGGTTTAAAGAACGATATATAAAAGGCTGTCACGATATAGTAATAAGGAGATACTTCTTAACGGACACGCCATATATACTTAAAGGGTTATACTAAAAGTGGTATAGACAACGATATAATGACAAGTAGGAAGACTTCTATATATAGTTAGATAAAAAAAGTTGTCTAAGACCACCTGATTATAGAAAAGGCTATAACTTATATTAAAGGAGCCTTAATTATAATATTAAAGGATCTAAAAGAGTAATTAGAGGACTAGAGAAGCGAGAGGTAAATCTTAGTACCTATAAATAAAGTTATAACGCTTAGATTAATACGGGAGAGGTTTAAACTTAAGGATAAAGATAAGCTAAGAGTTAACCTAAGATACTAAGCGTATTATATATTGGTATGGATTATATACGTGGATAATATATATAATATATATTAAGTACCAAAAGATAAGAATTAGAAATACTTAGTAAGGATATATTAGGCACTAAATAAGGCAAAATATTAAAACGCTAGGTATATGCATAGTTAGCACCCTATAGAAGTTTAAGGATAAGGGGACTTAATACTTTAACTAGAAAGATTCTTTACGGAAGAATGCCTAGACGGACGATAATAGTGGGAATGTTTAGAGAATACCTATTTATAGTATATTAAAGATAAGAAATAAACTAAGTATTAGCTAAAAGTAAACTAAGTATAAATAGGATCTAGTAGCTAGTAGTTAGGAAAAGTAGAGGCCTACGGGATTAAAGGGAGCTAATAGTAGAGCCTTAGACCCTTAAAGGAATTTAAGGATAATATCTAAACTTATAAGTTAAGTAGTAAGATTAACAGTTTAAGGCGCTAATAGATAGTAGAGTAATAAGGAACTATATTTTACTAGCAGCAGTTAAAAAAAAATAGGATTACTATATAGGAAGAAAGAATATCCTTACCTATTAGTAACAATTTTAGGAGATCTAATAGCCTATAAAAAAGGCATTATTAATCTTAAAATAGGACCTATTTAGTTAACTATTAAAGGAAGGTAAGTTAAGATGTCTTTTAATATATTACCGTTAGGGAATAATAATAATAAATTCAATTTACCGCCCGTCCTAGTCCCCCTAATAGGTCCACGCAGGCTAATACCTTCTATAGGAAAAACTCTAACTTAGAGAAAACCCCACCTTAGGCCGCGCTGGAGAGATAGCAGCGTTCCGACATTAGAGCGCTAGCGGCTCGCCTTCTACCTGCCTTTAAGTCTGCATATTAAGCCAACTGGCTACGCTTCGCGGATAATCTTACTCTACCCCCTTCTTTCCTTATTCTTTTACCCTTATTTTTTTACCAGTCCTCTAGGCTTTAAAAGGGCTAGTATCTACTTATATCCTTTATATCTATTACCTTTACTACCTAAAACTAGGGTAAAATACCTAACTATACTAGCCATTTTACTGCCGCTTAGGCGCTTTTTTTATTATTTAAAACATCCTAAAGGCGTTTAGAGGCGCATTTTATTATAAAGTCCGCCCTTTAGTAGTTTAGACACTAGAATAGTATATAGTAAACTATCTACTTTATCTAGCCGCATTTATACCGCGAGAGAACTACTAGTACACTAACGGATGCAAGCCATATATTAAGCCCTATTACCTCTATATAAAGAAGAAATAGTACTATAGCCTCTGCTTTTATTAGGCCTTTATATAATAGGATTATAGGTTTCCCCTATAGGGTCTTCTATATAGTTTCTATACGGTCTTTAGCCTTTACCTACTACCGTTATTACCATTCTAAATCTGCCTATTTTGCGATAAAGGTAGTTGCCCGCCTTTAGTGCTAGTAACCTCCTATATAGTAGCAGCGCTCCGCTTACACTTTACTAGCGTTCCGCTAGCCACGCTTACGGGGGTTTATTATAGCTTCCTACTCTATATAGTCCTTCTAGTACGCGAGGAAGCCTTATATCTTATTTTTACGGTCCTTTACGCGTTCCCTAAGCGCTTCTAATAATACTAGTAGCCGTTTTGTTTTTTATTAGCGCTTTACTAATATATTCTAGATACCGTTAAGTACCTCTACTAATTCCTTTTCTACCCTATTAGAGGCCATCTTAGCGGCTCTTTAGAGGGCTGTTATTTTAATATAGAGTTAGATTAGGGGAATAGCCGCTTCCTTCTCTATTACAGCTATTAGTATTCGCCGGTATGCCTCTATAACCCTATAGAGACACTAGTTCTAGACTTTCTATAATAGTTTAAGCAAGCTTTTCGCTAGCGTTCCGCCATTATCCTATACTCCCTATACTTAGGCGCTATATAGCATCGCTAGTCGGACAGTGGCTGTATATAGGAGGCGTAAGCGGCGCATTAATGGGCCCTATATAGACGCGGTGATCCTTAACATCGCTTTAAAGGCTACTAAGCCCTTACTCGCGGCCTTTTTAACCTACTCTTTCTATTAGAGCTTAGGGTCTACCTAGATCCCTAAAACTTATATACTAGTTTTCTAAGGGGCTATCTTATAGCTAGCGATACGCACAGTAGACATAAGGTCTGCGATAGCGTAGCGCCGTCACCTTATAAAGTGCATAAGCTAGTACTTCTTAGGGGCGAACGCCGCCCCGTATTAATTTGCCTATACAGCGTAGCAGTTATAGGCAGCCTCTAATTATTAACAGTTTTCTACTGCGGAGTCCCCCTAGGTAATAAGGTTTATATTATTTACAAAGCTAAACCCTAGCGTGCTATTATTAGGGCGCTAGAATTCCTCTAACAGCTCTAATATAAAAAAGAGAAATAAGATTAGTAATAAGGGTAACCCCTAGGGAATACCTATCTACGTTTAAATCTAGTTGCTCTTATATTCTATAAACTTAATATAGGTTTTACGTGCTATTAGGAAGCTTTATATAAAGTCTATAAGCCACTTTAAAAAGCCTTTTTTTTTAGAATATAGAGGAGCCTTTTATAGAAGACGTTATTAAATACCCCTACTAAGTCTAGGCTTAGCATTAACACCACACACCTGCGGCGCGTTCGCTACGCCGTTTATATACAGGAGCTAAGCAGTCCTACCGCTAATAGTATAGATTATTTGCGCCTTACTCCCATCTAGTTCTAAGGGAGTAGCCCCTACTCCTCTATAGCCTTAGATATAATATTAGCTACATACTTTTCTAGGACTTTTGCTAGCGTGTTTTTAAGGGTAATTAGTCTATAGCTACCTAGAAAAGAGTAGTCTTTCTTTCCTTCTTTACGTAACACCATAGTTATAGATTTTTTAAGGCTTTTTAATATTATTCCACTGGCAAAGTAATAACTAGCTACTTCTATTAAATCTTTTATAATAACTAGGGCAACCACTTTAAGGACCTTATTTAGTATGCTATCTAGCCCTAAGGCTTTTCTATTTAAAAAACTCCTAATAAGCTTACCAATTTCTTTTATTAAGATAGTGGGGCTAATATTAAGCACATTTTATTCCCTTATTGTCTCCATATCGCTAAAGTCTACTATTCTAGTTTTAGGAAAGAACTTAGCTATAAGGATATCAGCCTTTATAATATTATTATCTATTAAGGGATCCTTAGTAAACCTCCTAAGGTCTAGTAGATAGGGGTCCGCCTTCACTATACTTACTTTTCTACTCTATTTTAATAGAGTCTAAAGTCCCTTATTATATAGTTTTAACTAATCTTTAGTAATTTTATAAATAAAGCGTCTCTAGTTATTACAACTAACTCTCCTAATCTCTTTTTATAGTTGGTTATTTAATACTAAATATCTTTAGTAGTCCTTGGGGTTATTATAAGCTTAAAGCTATCGTCGCGCCTATTAGGCGCCGGCGTAGAGCTATATAGCCTATGGCAACCATTCTTAACGGGCCTACTAGCTAGGCTGTGCTTATAGGCAGTATTCTTTAAGTGCTTACTTAATCCCTTCCTAAAGGGCTTAGAAGGGGTCTTCAGATATAGCCCAGTTAAGCTCCTAAATACTTTAAAGAAAGCCCTATAAGTTTAGCTTCTTAAGGGTAAGGCGCTAGCGTTTCGCTAGCGGATAGCTAGCGTTATTAATTTAGATGCGGATTGGTATATAGTCTCTTATAAGGGCCTATTCCTTAACTATACTATAGAAGTTAACTTTTCTATATAAATCTAGTGATATAAACGTGAGGTCTATTATACTTTCCTATTGCCCTCTTTTCTATATAGGCTCTCCTTTTAGTATGGCGAGTACTAGGCCTTTAGCGTTAGTTTTAGCTAAAAGGTATTCCGCCTGCTCTTTACTAGCTATATACTTTCCGCCCTATATTAGGTAGTAGGCGTTAAAGTCACCTAAAAGTATAATTTCTCCCTTGGCTTCCTTAATAGCTATTTTAACCTTAGGCTATACCCTAATCTAAGGGCCATCTTCGCGCGGGTTATAGATATTAATAATTATAGCCTCTAGCCCCTTTAGGCGTACCTAGAGGGCTATAGTAAAGGGGCTATACTATCTGCGCTTCTAATACGCGGCGTTAATATTTTAGCTAATTATAAAGCAGACCTTTATTATAGGGAGAGCGTTATATATAAGTATAAATCCCCTAGGGCAGTATATTAATTTAGTATATTTATTATATACCAGCTCCTAAATTGCAAGGACCTAGTAGTCCGCCAATATAACGCTATTAAAGAAGGGGCAACACGCCCCTTAGTTTGCATTTTTATAGTTATACTAAATAATTATATACTTACTTATTTAAAGTAGGTATAGGCTTATCTATATCTATATTCTATTCCTTATTATTTTCGCTATTAACTATTATTACTCTATTAGCGTAAAGCCGGAGCCTTAATTATAATCTGTCTTTACTTACTATTTTAATAAAAGATAGTTTACCTGGTCCCCGTTTAAGTAGTTATTCTTAGGTCCCTAGGTAAAATATTTCCTATCCTCTTTTCTTATTAGTGCTAATTATAAGGTTTCCTAGTATTAAGGGTTGGTATATTATTTCTGCGACTTTTTATATACGGAGCGACTACGTTAAAAGGGCTATCCTCTTTATTTAGATACCTTTAAGGTAGCTTTAAAAGGTCCTATACTTCTTTCTTTACTATACTTTATAGGCTTTACCGCAGTTAATATAGGATACCCTTTCTTTAGGGCAATCTATAGTGTTATATAGTCCTATATATTGCCTATATTTTATTTACTTTCCGTATACGCTTTATATATGCCCCTATTAATTACAGCGGTAGTATTACTTTATAATTACGCTATTCTTAAATAACCTAGTCTTAAAAAGCTAGGATTTAATAACTATCCCACTTTTTACAATCTTTTGTTAAATTGCTTAGGTTAGGACGCTAATTATAATTATTTTTTTAGTCTTTTTAGGTTCTCTTTAGGCGCTACTAAAGTTTGCCTAGCGTTTCGCCTACGCTTTAGGGTTATATAGCTATTAGATCCGGCTAATAGCTATCTTAAGTATAAGGCGCTTTATAGCTTTATAGATGGATTAAGTTAATTCTAAATTATCTACGTCCCTTTTGCTATTAATTAGAGTCTTAAGTGGGACTCCCAGTACTTCTAGGAGGTAATTTTTCCTTAGTATCCTAAGTCCTAGCGCGTTTAGCCCGTTTAGAATTTAGTCCTTTATTATTTAGGAGGGAATATAGATATCTACGTCCCTACTATTAAGGGTACGTACGGCGTATACGCTTAGTATTATTCTCTAAATAGTCTTAAGAAGCTCCCCTAGTTTATAGCCCTAGGGCTCCTTAAGCTGGACGCATATACTCACTCTCTGTGGTACCGCAACTGCATTTACCGTGCGGGCCGCCTACGCAGCGACGGCTACCTAGGTTTGGACCTATACTAAGGAAACTCTTAGGCCTAAGGGTCCTCCTTTACGCGTTTCTTTTTAGATTTTCTTAATACTAGCTTTAATTCGGTTAAGCTAGGCCTTAGTTTCTTATTCTTAGGTTATCTAAGGGACTAAACGCGTTAAGAGGGCTTTAATATACTATATTACCTCTTAAATAGAGGCAAGTATTTAGTGCTATAGAGTTTCTTCCTCCTCTTTTATAAGATTGTCTTTAATTTATTTAAGTGTTTCCTTTAGTTTTTGCTATTACTAGCAGCTGTCCTTTTCGCGTTATTGCCTACCTAGTTTGTGGTTCGGCTCCCACACGTCGCGACTCTCACGACTCTAGCAGGAAGCCTGCGCCCCTCCATCGTCCCCCATGCTCTAGATGGGGGGCGACGTGGTTTTATGGGGTTTTTCGGTGCGGGGAATAGGATTCCGATATCGGGTTGCTTTATTAAGTGGTTTTTGGGCTGGTTTTGCTGCTGTTGCGGCTCTTTTAGAATTAGCCTTAGGGAATAATAAGGTAGTGTTAGGAATGCCTTAGTTATAGAAATATAATCTAAAGATTGATTGGGTTATAGGTTAGGTCGATATTAAAAATACTTAACGCCGTAAGATGTGATAATAAGCTAAGCTGGTATAGTACTAAGTAGGGGCGACCTATAAAGAAATAGAAAAAGGGTTAAGTTATATACTAAAGAGATACCGTAAGTATAGTAAAATACTATGGTTACTAGAAAGTAAAAAGCTGTTAGAGTATATAGTATAGGACTATAAGATAGAGTTAGAACTAGGAATAAGTCTAAGGTTCTTTCTAACCTATAAGCTTACTAAAGAAAAAGGTAGAGTATTAAAAGAGTTTATCTAGGAAATTTTATAAAAGGGATATATTAGACTATCGCAATTATTAGTAGGTTATCTAGTACTGTTCGTACTAAAGAAAAATAGTAAACTTAGGCTATATATTAACTATAGACAGTTAAACAGCATTATAAGAAAGGATAGGTATTCTTTACCCTTAATTAGCAAAATCTAAGATAGAATAGGTAACGTATAAATCTTTATAAAGATAGATCTAAGATAGGCGTATTATTAGATTAGAATTAAGGAAGGCAATAAATAAAGGACAGCCTTTAGGTTAAAAGAAGGACTATATAAACTATTAGTTATATAATTTAGGCTTATAAACGTACTAGTAACGTTCTAGAAGCGAATTAATAATATATTAGGAGAACACTTGGATGAATTTGTTATGGTATACCTTAATATTATTATTATCTACTTAATAACTAAGGAAGAATATAGGGAATATGTTAAATGGGTTTTAAAGAGACTATAAGAAGAACAGATGCTAGTAGTAATTAAGAAATGCAAATTCTTTACTAGGAAGATAGATTTTGTTAGATTTATTATTAAACTAGGCTAACTTAGTATAGATCTAAAGAAGATTAAGGCTATAGTAAATTGGTAGGAACTAGAGAATGTTATATAATTAAGATTATTTTTAGGGTTTTGCAATTACTGTAGAAGGTTTATAGTATAATGGTTAAAGGATATTAAGCCATTTACGTAATTAATAAAGAAAGAAGAATTATAAATATAGGGAAAAGAATAATAAGAGCTATTTAAGGAAGTTAAAAGGTTGTTTACCTAGGAACTAGTTCTTAAAATCTATTAACTAAGACTAGAAATAGTTATAGAAATAGATATATTAGACTTTATACTAGGGGTATACTTTACATAAAAGTATCTAGATAGATGGCACCTAGTAGTATATTATAGTTAGAAGATAACACTACTAGAACTAAACTATAATATCTATAATAAGGAGTTGTTAGGTATAGTTATAGCACTAAAGGAATAAAGAGCATTCTTATAAGGTATAGAGAAACTATTTATAGTTAAAATAGATTATAAGAACCTAACGGGATTCCTAATAACAAAGGAACTTAATTAAAGATAGGTTAAATAGGCAGAGATGCTTATAGAATACTATTTTAAGATTTAATATATTAAGGGTATAGACAACACGTAAGCTAATACGTTAAGTTAGAAGGCTGAACTATAAAATAATAAAAAGCTATTAGGGGCTTTACTGCAAAAAGATATAGATGGATTGATTAGATATAATTATCTAAAAATTATAGCAACTTATAAAGAACTAGAGAGAGTTTATAAGTTATTAGAAAGCTTTTAGGTATAAAGGGTTTTTAAAGTATAACTAGAAGAATAGTTAGAATATTTAGAAGAAGAAACACCGTATAAGTATAGAGAGGTAAAGTATATCCTAAGAAGTATAGCAGAGCACTTTATAAAAGATTTCTATAAGGGAATAACTTAAGGATATAATAGAGCTATGGGCTTAGTGTTAAGACTCTAAGAGGAGTATATTATTGACGGAATTTAGAGGATAGCTAGGAAGGTTACTAAAAAGTATTTAAATTGCTAAAGAAATAAACTAATAAGGTATAAGCCGTATAAAGGGCTATAACCTATTAAGATACTAGAGAGACTATAGGAGGTTATATTATAGGACTTTATTATTAAACTACTAAAGTTAAGAGACCCTATTACTGGATAAGATTATAACGTAATCTTAGTAATAGTAGATAAGCTTATAAAGTGGGGGTACTTTATAGTATATACAGAAGAAATCTTAGTGGAAGATATTACTAGAATTTATATTAAGGAAGTATTCGCAAGATATAGAGCATTAAGTAAAATTATATCGGATAGAGATCTAAGATTTATAGCAGCATTTTAGGAGGTATTTTTAGCGGAATAAGGAGTTTGAGTAGTAATTTCTACCGCATATTATCCGTAGATAGACGGTTAAACAGAAAGACTAAACTAGATACTAGAACAGTATCTAAGGCACTATATTAATTACGTATAGAATAATTAGGTATTACTATTACTAGTTATATAATTTATATATAATATAACACTATAGGAAGGAATAGGCACTTTACTATTTAAGGTGAATTATAGATATAAGCTAAGAATATTATTATTGCTATAATAAGTAAAGAAAATAAGTAGTATAGCTAAGTAAAGAATAGAGACACTAATAAATCTTTATAAGAATCTTATGGAAATAGCTAAGGTAGTATAGTAAAGAATAAAGAAATACTACGGTAATAAGAGATTTAAGGGACTAGATCTTAAGGAGGGAGATAGAGTATAGCTACTATATAAAAATTTTAAGAGTCGATAACTAAGTAAAAAGTTAGACTATATTAGACTAAGACCTTTTAAAATTACGCAGAAGATTTTATTAGTTATATTTAAGTTAAACCTACTAGCTAAAATAAAAATCTACCTAGTATAGTATATTATAATGCTAAAACTAGTATACGGGAATATTAAGCTATTAGTTTACAAGGTAGACACGTATAGAGGGTAAAAAGAAGATAAGTAGTAAGTTTTAAAGATTATTAGTTATAAGGATATTAATGATAAAATATAGTATAAAGTTAAGTAGATAGGCTATAACGAAACTACCTAGGAACTACTAGAAATTTTAAAAAAACGCTATAGGAAAGGTATAGGAGTATTAGAAGAAATTAGGTTAGGTAATAGTAATAAAAAAGGATTAAAGAATAAGTCACTTAAGGGGGACCTAGGAGGAGTAGCTACTAAGCTACTTAGAACTATTCCCTACCCAGATAAGGAAGGACCAGTTTTTTTATTACTAAGTTCTTATAGACCTTATTTTATAAGTTTCCACTCCTTAGAATAAACCTTCTTATATACCTTCTTAAGATAGGTTAACCGAGTAAACGTAACTTGTTAAGTCTTAAAGGAGCGACGCTAGGCCTTAAGGGCATAAGTAGTCTCCTTAGCAGAACGATGGAGTTTGGCGCGAGCGGCGGCTAACTCTAATTTAAGCTTCGCGGTGGTAGATTAAATATAAGACCCTATAGCAAATTACTTAGGGAACTTAACGACTACTAAGAGTTAACGTCTTAGCCACCCAGACGAGACAGCCACCCACCCGAGACAGTGCACGGGCCTCCTACGAAAATTAAAATCAAATTGATATCAAAATCAACCCCAAAATTAACCTAAATTAACCCTATTATATAAATACACTATAATCCATTGGTAGTTCCTTCTAAACCTTCTTTGCAAAGGTAATAACCCCCCATAATGCAGCCTTTCTTTCCTTTACCCTCTTCTCTTCCTGCTCCTTTTAAAGCTTTTCATCGTTCTTCTTTTATGCCTCTACTACTAATAAAACTCGTGCCTTCCTATAGGCGGCTTTTGTCTTGCTATAACGCTCCTTCTTCTATCTTTTAAGAAGCTCCTAATTTATTCGCTTAAGGATTGTGTTATTAGCTACCGTACTTAATATAAACTACTAAATATTATGCACAGCTTAAGAATGTAGGGGTGATGCACCTTACAAGAGCTGCCCAAATATTTTAGTAAGTCTCTCCTCTACGGAAGGAGACACGGGTATATTAAATTTGTGGCCGTTTTTGTCTATAAAGCTTATATAAGAAGGAGTTACTAGCCAAATCTTTTCTAAAACAATTAAAGGATCGAACGGTAGAAGGCCAGTTACCCGCCATGTGCTTACTATATTAGTTGGTAATATAGCTTCGTCTTATATAGCTTAGTAATACTTAAGGAACTTAGGCTTAGTAATATTAACAGCTCTATAGAAGGCGAAGTTGTAGAGGCGCTTTTAATAGGCTTTTAATAAGGGGCTAAATATACCAACATTAAGGGGTTAAAGTAGGTGCGTTAAATAAGGTAGTAGATAGAGAGGGATAATCTTATAAGCCTCGCAATACTTAATAAACTACATTAATACGTGGCTTTTGTGTCCGTTAAGAATTAATAAGCAATAGATTCCTTAAAGGCGTGGCTCCGTATATTAGTTAAAGTGTTTTAACCAATTAACTACGATGTCCGAATTTGTCCAGCCTAAATCGCTTACTTAAATTACTGTCTCGCGATTAAGTCCAGGTGATATCCAAGATCGTTGCATTTGCTTCCCCTAAAAGATAAGGTAGGGAGGTAATCGATATTGACCTCCTAGTTGACCTCCTGATTGACCTCCTAATTGACTTCCTAATTGACCTCCTAATTGACCTCCTGGTTGACCTCCTGGTTGACCTCCTAATTGACTTCCTAATTGACCTCCTGGTTAACCTCCTAATTAACCTCCTAATTGACCTCCTAATTGACCTCCTAATTGACCTCCTAATTGACCTCCTGGTTGACCTCCTAATTGACTTCTTAATTAACCTCCTAATTAACCTCCTAATTGACTTCCTGATATGCACTTAATAATAGACACCCAATTACAATTGCCCGGCTCTATAATAAAGGCTTAAGCCTCTAATTAAGGAATAAGCACCTTAACCGTATCGCCTAACCCCATTGCAATTCCTTTCTTATCTATATTGTATTAATCGCCTAGGGGAATTGCGTACTTAGTAATAGTAGCTTTATAGAGATTAAACCACTCTTTAATAATCTCTGGATCCTTAGTATCCTTTTGCTTTTAATTAAGGCCTTAGGCGAATTAAGCTTTAAGCTCTAGGTGTTAGGTAAGGAAGTTTTTATACTAGTGTTGGCTAAGCTCTAAAGGACGCTTCTTTGCAGTAAGGATACTTTTAGCTATAGATTTAAGGTGTTAAATTCGAGGTGGCTAACCCTAGGCTCCTATTATATTAATCCATTTAACTAGGGAGTCCTCCTTAATAACTAAGAGCTTTTAAAGCTTTTGGTGATACTCCTTGCTTAACTAGCGGCCGTTACAACAATGGTAAACAGAAGAAGGCAACAGACCGTATATTCGGGCAAGCAAACGGCCAGATTAATTAGGACTGTCTCCCAATAATTAAAGAACAATTTGCATTTGATCTTCTTGGTTAAGCGACAGCAATTAGGGGGTAGTAGAGGACATAGTGGTGGTGTAGTCAAGGAGTATTTTGATGTTTTGATTTTGATTTTCGTAGGAGGCCCGTGCACTGTCTCGGGTAGATAGCTGTCTCGTCTAGGTGGCTAAGACGTTATAGGACGCGTATATTTAGCGTTAGAAATAGAGCGAATATTATAGGACGATTAAATGTTTGCTTTAGTGCACTCTAAACATAAAGAAGGTTATTAAGAGGATGGGCTTACTATCGTAACGTATACTAACCCTACCTTAGAATAACAAAAATATAAAGATGGTATAATTTTACTAAGCGATAATATGGCAGCAACAGTGTAGGCATAACATTGTGCTTATAAAGAAGGAGATGCTTTAGGTATAATAAGTAATAATATTAACTAAATTAATTAGACGGATATTATACCTCTAGTAAATAACTTAGAGATATTTAAAATCTTTAAAGACGAAGATAAAGAGGAGGGAGATAGTGTTACGGACGCTTTAAGTACAATATTATAACTACTTAGAGAGGAGTTAGAAGAAGCTAGTTAGTTAATATAGGCACAGTCTAAAATAGAGCCGGTAGAACTATATAATAAGGAATAGTAAGTAGGTTATATAATGTTATATATAGTATATATAGTATACGCATTATATAGTTATATATAATACGTATAACACATATATTATATATAAGAAGGATTTTATAGGAGTATGGTTGTGTATTTAAGGACCCTTAGTCCCTACCTAGATAGTTCCTTCCTTATAGTAATTTTTAGAATATAATTAGAGTTAATCTATTAGGCAACCACTCTACTAGTTATTATTACGTTGTTAACTTTATTTGCATTACCTATACACCTAGCCTATTAATAAGCCTATTGTAGTACCTGCTATAAGGTTCCGTTACATTATAAGTAATAAGAATTGCTACTAATCTACCACATAACCTATAGAACGAGATAGTTAACTATATAGTATACCTTTAAGATTAAACGCCACTAAAAAGCAATAGTTAGAAATCGCTATATAAGAAGTTCTATACCTTCCTAGCTAATAGGTTAAGAAAGCCATAACTAGTGCACCTAAAAGCCTACGGCTATAGGGCGTACGCGATAACGTCGGATGCCTAGCTAAAGAAGAAAAGGCTAAGTAAGCTAGATCTGCAAGCCTATATTAGCTACTTCGTTAGCTATAACTTTACTAATATCTATAGGATCTAGATCCTATATAAAGGTATCGTTATCTCTACTAGGGACGTTATCTCTACTAGGGACATTATCTTTAATAAGAAGATATTCTTTAACGGCAAGTAAACAGACATCTTAAAGGACCTACATACTAAGTTAGACACGCTAATTAAGAAGATTTAACTCCTTAATACCTTAACTAAGAATAAGGTCCTTCTGGAAGACAATAAAGAAATATTTAAACCATTAATTTAAGAGGAAGATAACGATAACGTTAATAAGCCAGTTTGAACCTTTAATAAGTTAGCAGATCTTAAGCTTATAAGAGCTTTTAAAGATGCGTACTATATACCACCTCCAACAGAAAAAGATAAAGAATCTCTATATGCCTTTTATATTAAGTATCCTATAAAGTTAGATATATAAGGTACTAATTAAGACGTCGCTTATTAAGTAGGAGATGTGTTTAACACTTAAGGGGTATCTAACGACTTAGTTAAAGACTCGTTTAAGAAAGCCAGCGATAATAGATTTAAAGACTTTGTTACTAAAAGAATTACATTAGCCTATTATAGCGCCTTCTTAGTAGGAAGGAAGTTTAACCTTAATAGTTAACTTAACAATAGTAAGCTGAAATTAGGCAGAATACGCGATATTAGATTATATAGGAAGAACCTACCTCCGCCACCCTAGTTAATCCGAGACCTTAATATATATCCTCTTTAAGATTAGTTCTAAGAGGCTTAACAAGCCCATCTCTAATCTCATTATTAAATAAGGTCGTTTTAAGAAATAGATAAGAAGTATATAAAGGGATAGTAGGTCCTTAGCTTAATATAGGTGTTCGTCTACAAGACGGACAAGTATAGATTTCTCCAGAAATATAAGGCACGCTTAGTAGTCTGCGGAAATCAATAGGCCCTAGGAGACCTACCTATAAGAGCTACTACATTAGCTAGTACGACCTTTTAAACCCTTATAGCAATCACTGCAAAATTTAACCTAAAGACGACATAAATAGATACAGTTAATGCATTTGTTTATTGCGATCTTAACGAGGTTATCTATATAAAGCTACTACCAGGGTTTAATAAAGGAAAGACAGATAAAGTACTACGCTTAAGAAAAGCCCTATACGGACTATAACGATCACTACTATTATAGTAGAAGAATCTTATAAGCTTATTAAATAAATTGGGTTTTAAAGAAGTACCCTAGGAGCCATATATTATACTAAAAGGTAGAATAGTTATCTTCTTCTACGTTAATAATATTGTCTTCTACTACCGAAAAATAGATAAGAAGAAAGCTTAAGAAGCAATTAAGGAGCTAAGTAAGGAATACTAGATAAGTACCCTTAGCGAGCTAAAATGGTTCCTAGGAATTTACGTACTACGTAATTGTAGCTAGAGGCTCCTATAGCTATTCTAGGAAGCCTATATTAAGAAGATAGCTAACTAGTATAAGATAGATCTTAGAGGGCGTCTTCTAAACACTCTTATAGCAGAATTAGAACTCCTCTCTACCAATTACCATATAATCTGTCTAACGCGTCCGTCCCCTAATACAGACCTATTAGTCCGTCCTATATCCCTACTAGCTTCTACAATACTATATTAAAGAAAACTGGGTTTAGTACTTTATATAGCCACTATAACACGTCCGGATATTGCCTTTGCAGTATTATAGCTAGTAAGGTTTAATTAGGACCTAAGCTAAAAGCACTATTAAGCGGTAGATAAAGTTATCTAGTACCTATATAGCATAAGAAGCAGAGTAATCTACTATAGAGGAAATAAAGAAGGAACGAATAGTAAAGGGAAAGATAAAGGAATACACGACTAAGGATGAGATAATAGAGACGGTAGAAGTAAAGCGCAATTATTTATCTATACTAGCGACGCATTATTTACGGACAACTCCATTAACAGAAAGAGCTTATAAGAATATATTATAAAGCTATTTAGGGGGCTAATTGCCTGGAGAGTAAATAAGTAGGGTATAGTTATAACGTTAAGCATAGAAGCTAAGCTATTAGCCCTATTACAGACAGCAAAGGAAGCTATCTTTATTAGTAGGCTATTTAAAGCAATAACGTTACAACTAAACAAGCCCTTAATTATTAACTGCAATAATACTTAGACGCTCCGACTAATTATAGAAGACACAGTAAAGTTAATTACGAAGCTCTAACACGTTAATATCTATTAATACTAGCTATATTAGGAATACGCAAAGAGATAAATACAATTTTGATAGATAGCGACGAAGGAGATAATTACTAATGGACTTATAAAGGCCCTGCCTAAGTAGAGGTTTTAAAACTTCGTTAATATAATTAGGATGGTAGATATTAAGGAGCGGCTAAATAAGGAGAAGCAACTAGAGAACCTAAGGGAGAATATTAGAGCGAGATGGAAGGATTTAGATAAGATTATGGTTTAATTAACGCATTAACAAACACGAGAAGGTAGCTAGCTTCATCCTCGACCAGGTCAAAGCTAAGGGGGTATATTAGATAATCTATATCCTTAGAGGCGTAGGACGTATACGGGTCACGTGCATGGGTTACGTGTATTGTAAATATCTTCGTCTAAGCCCAGGGGCCCTAGGTCGAAGAACGATTAAGATAAGATCAAGATCATCAATTAATTAACCCATTTTATTAATGAATAGCTCTATATAAACTATCTAACACTAAACTCGACCTTATTAATAAACTACTATAGGCTAATTAAATAACCCCCTTTCTATAGGAGTATCGTAAAAAGGTAAAGAACGTTACTAGCCTATGGTCCCTTAAAAACGGACTACTTAAGTACTAGAAATGGCTAGTAGTAGCTAAGGAATAGAACTTACGGACTTGGCTTATTACTAAAGCTTATGCCCAGGTCTCTACGGCCCACCCTAAAAAAAATAAGACCCGTAAGATTATTAGCAACCGCTACTACTAGCCTAAAATAGTTATAAATATTAACCGCTATATACGGAACTATAATAACTATTATAGATTTATAATTCTATAAGACAAAACCCTAGGATTATTAAAACCACTCCTAATACTAGAACGCCCCTAGTAGTATATCTCTATAGACTTTTATAAACTACCTATAGACCGTAATGGATATAATATAGTTATAATCCTAGTTAACTACTTTAGCAAGCGCCCGTTTTTAATCCCTTATTATAAGAATATTAATGCTAAAGAGGCGGCCTAACTATATATCTACTACGTCTACCAAATTTACGGACTACTAGATACTATTATATCCAATTATAGGCCGTAATTTATTTTAGCTTTCTAGAATAAGTTTACCCAGATCTTAGGTATTAAGCTAAAGCTTTTTATAGCATACCACCCCCAGATAAATAGTTAGACGGAAATTATAAATTAATACTTAGACTAGAGACTTTGGCCCTTTATTAACTACTTCTAAGATAACTAGGCTAAACTACTACCCCTAATAAACTACGCCTAAGCAACCCTACCTTACAACTCTATAGAATTTGCCCCTATCCAGCTAGAAATAGGCTACTTACCCATATAAGCTTTAACTAGGAAAGACTAGAAGGACCCTAGACCGTATATAAAAAACTATCTTATAAGGAAGCCTAGTAGTACGCCAAGCTCTTAGAAGAAGCCTAGACGGTAGCCTGTATAAATCTAGAAAAGGCCTAGAAATTAATGCAATAGTAGGCAAATAAGCATAGGTAAGAGCCTGACTTTGCCGTAGAAGATATAGTCTAGGTTATAATAAAGAACTAGAAGACGGAACGACCTAGCCATAAGCTAGACTATTAAATAGTAGGACTATATAAGGTTCTTAAGAAAATAGGCAACGCGTATAAAGTAAAGCTCCTAGATTTAATTAAAGTTTACCCTATTTTCTCTTTAGACAAACTACGGAAAGCTGTAAATAACCTATTACCTAGACAAAAGAATAAACCTCCCCTACCAATTTAAGTTAATAGCGACGATAAATAGGAAATTAAAGAAATACTGGCCTATAAGCTTATAAGGGGAACGTTAAAATATTATGTTAGTTGGAAAGGGTACGACCTAAACCCCACTTGGTATCCTATATAGAACTTTATAGGTAGTCCCTATAAGCTTTAGGAATTCTATAGTTATTACCCTAATAAACCCGGACCCCTAAAGTACCTTAACAAGTAAATAAAGTGCTAGAATAGCGAAGATAATAAGCTGCCTATTAAGTATAAAGATAAGAATACCCTATAAATATAATACGGACGTATAAAGCCTAAGGGTAGGCTTTTTTAGAGGGGGGGGTAATATTACAGCACTGGTGGAAACTAGTAGATTATAGCTAATAGATATCGGTGGATTATAGCAAACAGTTATAGATAGTAGTAGACAGTTATAGATAGTAGTAGACAGTTATAGATAGTAGTAGACAGTTATAGATAGTAGTAGACAGTTATAGATAGTAGTAGACAGTTGTAGATAGTAGTAGATAGTTTTATATAGTTCTAAATAGTTGCCGTTACGTGACCAGAGGATCGTATATAACGTTAAGCGGCGCCGCCCTCCGTCTCCTTTCCTTTCTCTAGCTTTAGATCCTCATTTATAGACTACCAATCGTACAGGCTTGCGCGTCCCTCTTACCGTGCTCGTGCCTTAATTAACTAAGTCGCTAACACTAACAGCTATTTTCTATATAGCTTTATATTATCCCTATAGTTAGCTTTAAGCATACGGAGCTTCTCCTTCTCCTTATCTACGTCCGCGATCTTCATCTTCCTCTAGCTATTAGTATCCTTAAATAAGGCATAAATAGGTTCTTTAAGCTATAGCAGATTGGTCTTAGGTATTAATAGGTCGATATACTTCTAGAGATAATTATTATTTGCTTTTAACTTAATAACCTTAATCTATTTATCCTAATTATTTAGGCTTATAAGGATAACGGATAATATAATAACGGGAGGGGTTTCTTATTAAGAAGTCATTATAGGTAGTTGTCTATAATTAAGATAATAATTAAAATTAAAGATAATGTAGTAAACGGCCTAGGCTTATAACTATTAAACGGATAATTAGGAATAAGAACTCTGTTTATTAAAGAGGGCTCTAGAAGCTCTCTTATATATATTAGGTAGGTCCAAATACAATAACAACAACGTTGTTATTTAGTAGGTCATAGTTAATAAAAATAGGTAATAAGACGTTTAATAAAACATACGAGTTTAAGATATAAGATAACTAAGACATAGTTTATATAGACGATCTAAGTTGTTAGATAGTATTACAATAGTAGTAAGGAACTTTAATTTAGGTTAATATAACTCTATCTCATTGTAAGAGGCCCTAGAGCCTTACTATATACACTAGATAGGTGGCAAAGACTAACATCGACACTAACGTCGATTTAAAACTGTTCCCTATAGCCAATTAATCGACATTGCTAATAGGTAATGGAAGGGTAATAGAAATAGTATAAAGTTATAAGGTAATAGGCAACTAGAATAGGAATAGGGTAATTATTAAAATCTAACCTAGAACAACAATATTAAATATATACCTACTACTAATATGGCAGTAGACGGCTTAACGAAGGCTCTACCTCGTTAAAAGCATAAGACGTTCGTTTAATCATTAAATCCCGTTCA
>Ga0307515_10006745_pt1 | contig 22861 bp, 20 predicted proteins | sample 17_EM_MG_FD_194513 | JGI IMG/M metagenome (GOLD analysis project Ga0307515, IMG submission 194513) | Populus trichocarpa ectomycorrhiza microbial communities from riparian zone in the Pacific Northwest, United States - 17_EM | ecosystem: Host-associated > Plants > Roots > Unclassified | place... | reverse complement strand
CTGAGCTTCAGCTGAGCTGATGTCAAGGCACACAGCCGGTAGGGCATAAGGCACCCAACTACCTTGTATATATCTCGAGTCTTTCTCCTGCTCTCCAGTCTCTGTATCTTAAGTCTATTCACGCGGTTCTCCCCTTCCATATTTCAACACCCAACGTTTAAGCCCACCGAGTGATTTGAGATGAAGAATGAAGTCACCGTGAAGCCAATGTGTGGTGATGCCAAGATACGCAAGCTTGTTTCCGGCATTCCAATCAAGTGGGTCCTTCTGTTTTTGCAACTAAACCATATTGTCCGGGAGCCACTCCTAAGGAGACCCCGGGTTACAGTAGTTGGTAGGGAGTAACTAAAGTGAGCTCTCTCTGCCAAATGCTCCCCACTAAAGGAAAAAACACAGGAAAGCTCCTGTCTCATCACCTTTCTGCGTTCCTCGTACACCTCCTGGTCGGTGGCACTTTTTAGTGTTCTCAGCCGGTCAGTCTGGTCAGATGTGGGCTTCGACGGAGCGAGTCTACGCCAAGGGCGGCTTCAAAATTCATGATCTGACCGGTCCATGAATCTACAGACTTTATTTGGCCGGTCTACAGATTTCTAGCTAGCCGGAGTAAATCACAGGTTATTATAAAGATAACGCACTCATTCTGAGTTGGGTCCTGGGGTGGCGGTAGGACTGACACCAACACGGGAGCATACAATCTCCCTAGCTATAATTGAACGAGATACTAAGCATCATGATCAACGAAATTGGAAATCTCATGTTATACGTATATTTGCTGCAGTTGATGATCGGTAGCGTAATGGCGCTTTGGCAATTAATTAACTTCAGTTAGCGCTAGGGACAGGCATTTAAGCCATAGAACAGTTACCGTTACCTGTCTGGAGAGGCTGAGAATACTGCTCTTTACGAATATATCATGGGGGACCAGATACCACTCATATCCTGTAGGAAGTCGTTTGATAGTCAGAGCCGCTACGTAACGGTTGCAGTCCTGTTGAGAGCAATCAACAAAGAGAATGAAAGGATACTGATTGTCTATCGTACAAAGAGAGAATAAGATAGACATAAATAAGAAAACAAATCATACCTGGAGCGAAGCTCCAGTGCTGCTCCACTCAGGGCCGAGGTACACGGAGAAATGACCGTACCAAGCCCGCGGTAGTCGGTTAGCCAAGTACCGTACTAATCCTGCGGCAAAGATTAGTGCCCGTCTTAGTCCCGGCGGTATTCGGGCTAAGTCATTAGCCAATAGGTCCTATTGCTCTTAACTACTGTGGCCTCGGAGAACCTTTAAATTCTCGAGGGTCTGTAGAATGCTATTGTTTCACTGGCGCATAGTCTCCCGCTGTATGCTGCTTGAATCCTTTCATTGACAATCAGTGAATATGACTAGTCCGAAAAATTAGCTGCTATTGTCAATGTACCCTAATAATGGGTCATCCTACTCTACCTCTGCATCCCTTTCCTCCAATGCGACTGGCAACTTCTCCTGTCCATCCAGAATCACTCTCAAGATCCAATCGCCTTCTAGTTCCCTTCTGCACACATCTCCTTGTACACATACACGGTACGGTGGCGGCTTCGCCGCCCTTTGAAGGCGCCCAGATTGATCTCCACCCAGCCAACCCAGAGTTGCCATTTTTAGCAGCTTCTATGCTTTCAGATGTATATTGCTCTAACATACTCCTAGAATTCAAATTTGTTAGATCTCTTGACCAGCTCCCAGTGAGCATATCGCTCCAAGTCTGGGTGAGTCTCAATCGTTTCTGTGGCCAGAGCAAGCATATTAGCAACTGCGAAGATGCCTTCTGCTGGGTAACTCCAAACAATTCAAGTTTGTTAAAGTCCAGGAGTTCTGCTCTGATCACAAAGTGTTCTATACATGAACTATGTATAAACAGGTCCTCTTTCACTTCCTGGTCTCCAATTTACCATATCACTAATATTCATACTGCAGCTGTAAAAAAATTGCTCCAAAATACTGTTGATTTACAATTTCTGACTCAGTATATGTTAGGGGTTTTCCCTTAGCTGCGGTAATGTTACTTGTTAGGTGGACAATGGGATATGCATCACGGAGTTACTGCAGGTCATGTCACATGGCATACATGTCTCCTATCCAAGTTGCTGCAACTAAGCCATCGCTATGATCTTTAGCGGGATTACATATGAACCTCATGTCAATTTGATAGCGAGCCTCATTGCTAGCAGATTCATTGAATGTTTACATTCTATGGTAGAACTGATTTGATAATGCAACAACCTTGGCCAGTCTTTAGCCTTCAAGGCTGAAGATGCAAGTTATTTCTTACCACACCAACTGAACTGAGGTAAGTGGGACTGGACGGGTCGACTGCATTGTGAAAACTGAGTTGTCAGGCCGACGCCAGCCAATATGCGAGGGAGCGGGACTTTGAGCGTGCCCCATGTGCAATTGGAACAACTCAGGTACTCCCCAGCCGAAGAGACTAGTCTCGGCCGAAGCGTGGTGTGTCTGAACGATTCAGACATGGGCATAGTGCTGGAGCTTCCGACTGCCTGGCAGGGAGGTGTACGAGTAAAGCAAACTACTATCAGTTCAATAATACTGGTGTGGTACATCAAGATCAAATGGTGGCAGAGCAATGGTGGGCTGCCATGTAAGCCTCTGATACAGATCAGACAAATAGCTTGAATGGTGAAGGTTGTGTTTTAATTTATGAAACAATATGTACAAAGCACTCCAGATAACCACGTCAGGTGATGAAGTTGTCTGGAATATCTTAACCATACAAGTTGTGAGATATCAAAGTTCAAGTTACTCTTTGATTAAATCCTATTGTGGATGATGGCCCTACAGAGAGAGTAACTCTTGGAAACCAATCATGTGATTACACGATAACCTTTGGAATGGGTGGTCCTGTATCATAGAGCCTGGGTCGTAATGAATAAGATGGCTAGGTTTTGACAGATGAGATCGCAGCTAAGGTTCGCAAATAAACTTCAGTATCCCAAAAAAGGCTATAAAATGATAGTGATGCTACGGCATTGGAAGGGTAGACCTGCAAGCAAAAATGATACCTACCTGTGAAGAAAAATCTGAAATATAATTGTTTTTTTCAGTTCCTATTTTATTATTATTTATTCTCTAAGTATTATTAGTATTATCTATCAGGATTTTACTTGGTTCCCCTGCCCCAAAAGTGTTCACGAGTTCAACAACAAATATGACATTGGAGTATCGACAGTTTCTTGATCAATGGATCCCTTCGAGGAAGAAGACAAATTATTTGCTGCACAGTATATTTCGTGGCTGGCAAGTCAAATCCAGTTTACTGGGATACTACTCTATTAGCGGCATTACAAGGTATTTGCTTCAGACTATAGAAACAACCTTGTCGTTACGGCACTACCAGATAAAGAAATGCAACAGGAATTGGATCCAGACTCAGTTATTAAGGCACTTGATATGTCTACTGAAATCAAAGATCATCATCCCGAACAAGATTATACAATACATTCTTCTAGCAAGAAGCCGCATTCTTGCAATACAAAGAATATTCAGCTCAACCGGAAGATAAGAAATATTCTGACCAGGTCTGGAAGAAATGTTCAACCGACCATTCTTAGCAATATGGAACATACAAAGCAATATCCCGGAAGAATCAACAAAGAGATCAGTGCGATCCAAGAATCATCATAATCCAACAAGGCCTGATGATTGGTGCATAGGCTTAGTACCTACGGTGAAGTCTGGTAAGACGAGGAGAGTGACTTAGTAAGGGAGATTACGCTAAGATGAAATATTGCTGATAGTATCGGAACACCAGTACTATCCACAAATCAAGGAAGCTAAGGAAGACTTTGTGAAGATATGTGTCACAGCCCAAGGAAGTATGCATGAGGAATAGATAATTATCAGAGTGGCGTGGGAGGAATCAGTGTTACGGACGGGTGGAGAAGTTGGGAGACACAGGAGAGATAATAGGAAGCGGTGAGATGGTGATGGGATAAGGAGCAATGATAATGAAGTGGGCTGAGGGAATCCGATGTCAGCTGATGTGGCGTGATATTATAGATCAGAAAGTATGTCGAGGGCATGTAAGAACATGGTTGGATAATCGGATGTTTCATCGCAGGATGAGGGAAGATTGGATGGGAGGGAACGAACTGTATATAACGAGTGGTTGTTGTCGTTGGCAGATTTCCTTTTCTTCCCTCGTTACTTGATGTCCTGTATAGCCAAGCACCTATGAATTTGAAATAGCTTCAATGATTGCCACGTTCTGATTTCTCGAAAAGAACCTCAGGCGCAATGTCTTGAATATGATATTATATCCTGTTACCAATAGCATCCATGTCAGACCCTGCCCATTACAAGACAGGTCAATTGCAATTGCACTCTTACCGGGCAAAATATTACCACCAACAGTATTAAATAATCAACAGGATTAATTATACAAATATATCATAGGTTATCAATTAATGAATGAGATTAATAGTACAAATATATGTTACCATATTAATCAACCAACAAGATTAATTATAGGAATATACTTCAATATCTTAATTAACCATTTAAATTAATTATACCAACATACTTCAATACATTAATTAATCACCAACAGTATTTATATATCTATTGGAGCATATGTATTTTCAGTATGGTGTAATGCCACAACATGATTTGATCTATATCTTTTAGAACCATCGGAAATAACAATACATATTTGTGCCATTTGTATATACGATTTATACAGGTTACCAATTCATTTTACGTGGAGATACTCATAAAGAATTACGATAACAACAATCGCCATGTAGCTAGGTACTTACTTAAGTATATATATACGTATATTGAATATAGTTACTTTTGCAGAAGAACCCCAGTAACAATATAAGAGATATCATGAATCTAAGACTTGGAGGTGACAGGATATAGTTATCCACATATTTCATATAATACACTATGCTATCAAAGCCAGCCTAATGGCATTAATGGGGCACGTTATTTGGAATGTAAGTGTAAGCAGCAGATAGTTGCCACAATCAGCTATGCAGCCACAGAATTGCGACAGATCAGAATCAAAATCACAGATATCATGGCCTTATATGAATACGCGTGGTGGCTTCAGAACCCCTTGGAGGTGTCCACATAGGTCGTCTCCAGTGTGACTCCTAGTTAAACCCTACCCCTGCCATGCAAGTACTCAAACGGTGCGAAGTGTTAGGCATACTTTCAGATATGATATCAAATTCTGGCACCCAATAAACCGTTCAGGAATATGTAAAGATCATCTAGTGGCACCTATGATGTCATTTGTGTAAAGGAAAAATTGTGAAAATGTTACCTCTCCTCTCTATCAAATACCACATACATGGTGCCATGCTACCCTCCACATCAATGACAGCCTGTATCCAGGTAAATAGACTACTAAATGTACTACCTGGCTACTGTTTTCATTGCTTTGGTTGTGGAGTGTGAATGTGAAGAAGAGAAATGGAGAAATAAATCAAGATCACCATAACAAGAGATGTGACACTCTGTAAAATACTTGCCTGCAAGGGATATACCCAAGGATCTGTTGCGGTAAAACAGCAGATCTACAATGTAAAGCACATATTGTAAACACTGCACTGTACCTCTGGCAGCATCCAAACATAATTTGTGAGAAAGAGCAGTTCTGACTATAGGAGCCTAGAATGAGGATATGAGGATATAATGGAATATCCAGCCACAAGGAACCACACATATTGCATGGATCTACAACAGCTTAACACAAGTGTGTGGAACCAAGAGTTGGAAAGAATAGAGTGTGTATTTTGTTGTATGGTAATATGATACCTATCTACCCCAAAGTCTTCCAAATATATATACTCTCCCTTTCCCAGTCCACCTCCCTTACTGCTATATCTCTGTATGCCAACACTGCCATGTAAGCTTCCACTGGCAATGAAAGCAATGGTGGTAAGAAATAAATTTTTGCAGCACGCTATGTACATTCAACTCTAACTTCTATAGTGCACTCACTATACAGATTTCAAGCCCACTAGTATATCTCTCCAAGTCTCGGAGAGTTTGTACAATTTCTATGGCCAGAGCAATCATTGTTAGCTGAAAAGAAGCTTTCTGCTCAGCTATTTACATCATTTGAAATCCAATGATGTCATCAAGTTTTGCTCCGATCACAACATATTCAAGGGATGAAACATTTATAAACTGATCCTATTTCACTTCCCAGTTGCCAATTTACTCCATTGCAAATTACTGCTGTACAAGATCAGTGTAATATAGGTATTAATCCACAACCACTCACCCAATATTCAAGATAACATCAATTTGAACCTGGGATGTGAAAGACGGTATCGTTATACACATTTTGTTTATATGTCACTTTGTTGTCAGTGTGCAACTCGCAGACTTAAATTCATAGGTTGTTTTTGATTTGAGTTCTTGTGGTTGTTAGTTGCCACTATTAGCCTCACAGCCACAAAAGTCTGATCAACAAGAATCGAAAAAGACACATGTTGTATGCTTATGGGAATAATATTCACTGCGAAAGATGACCTTACGCAACGCGTAACTCATAGAAAAGCAGTCTTTGGGAAAGTAATCCATAATATATTTGACCAGTGGAACTATGAAGTCCTATGGACTTGCACGTAGAATAGATTAGTATAATACACAAGCAATTATGTGCTCTTGATACTATACATGCTGCATTTATCAAAACTGTCAAATGCACTGGTTCTTTGCATGCTCCCAAATACGCTCTGAAGTACACTCCTGATTGCACTTCATTGTACACACCCAGCCTGCTCGACTTACTCTCCCAACTAGGCTCTGAAGACGCTCCCAATTGCACACGAAGGCACAATCGCAGCCTGCTTGACTGTATCCTCCCAAGTACGCTCACACGACACTCTCATGCACACTCCACAACACACTTTGAAGTACACTCACAATCCCACTTGATTATAAGCTCCCATATATGCTCCTGGGTGCCCGATCCAGAGATTTGCTGAGTTGCAGGTGCGAGGCACCGGGAGGCGGATGCTGGGTGGCAGGTGTTGGGAGGCATATGGTTGCTGAAATCATGATGTCAGACAATAATATAGTCCGATCCTTATCTTTAGCGCGCCCACTGCAATGACATCTCACGATGTCTCATGATGATGGTGTTGACTTTTGCAGCCTTAGACTCTGGCGGAAAGATAGACAATTGGATCTTGGGTGGAGTAGATCTCCAACTTAGATTTCAAGCGAAATCTGCGGCCTGCATCCTACAGATTGTAGGCGTATGTGTGCGCATTCGGGCCGAGGCTGATGTGGATGATGGCAATGGTGGAGATGGCAATGGTGATGATGGCAATGGTGATGATGGCAATGGTGATGATGGCAATGGTGATGATGGCAATGGTGATGATGGCAATGGTGATGATGACGATGGTGATGGTGTCAGTGATGGTGATCAGTGTACCAGATGCACATAGACAAGTAAGTTGGCTACGTCAATGTTAACATCAAAGCTTCTACAGACTTAGAGCCTTCTATTAGCCAAAGCTTCCACAGACCTAGAGCCTTCCATTAGCCAAAGCATCCACAGACTTAGAGCCTTCTATTAGCCAAAGCTTCCACCAACTCAGTGTGTGCCATTGGCCAAAAGCTGCATGTGGAAAACTCTACTCCACCCAAAGCGCGGCTCTCTCAAACGCAGCTCTCTCAAGCAGGCTCTCCAACAGGCTCTCAAGCAGGCCTTCAATTGGCAGTGGGCTCTCATGCAGACTGGGAGCGATTGTGTGTACAGTACCCGTATAACAGCGAAGACTGCAGACTGTAATGATATGTATAGGTCCATCTCTGGCCAGCAGTGGCATATAGTTTTATATGCCCATAGGTGCATGTCAATGAATCAAGTAAACATGAGTATAGGCTGCGTGTCGTGCAGGGGTCCATAGAAGCTTGCAATGCGCTGCAAGTGTGGGTGTATGTGTGTGGCACAGCCTATAGTTGATTTGCCCTTTACCCGACGACTTGCCACCCTCAGTTTGTGCTACATTGATTGTTGCTTGCTGAGGTTAAAGTGCACACAACCCTTCTGAAGTAACTGGCTGGAGCGAGAAAGGTTCTTCACTATACTCGATAATCACTATAAATATAACTTTGACCTTGTTTGTCGCATATATACAGTTCTAGACAGAAAGTTCTCAGGTGGTATTCCATATGAAGTTTAATATATTACTACTATTGCTATTGATCTCACCCTTTGCCCAGTAAGTAATTTTTATTTGTTATATACAAATATTTGCAGTACAAGAAATGGTACAATAGCAAAAATCAAAACAATGTACTAATTGCAGTGTAACAAAACTATAAACAATATTCCTATCTTTGGTGAGTGGCGACTGCTATTGCAGCCACTGCTCCAACTGGACTGTTCCATGCAGAGCCAAAAGCCATTTACTAGATGTAGAGTCAAATAAACAAACTAGAAACAGTATGTACAGAACTGTGGGGGTGGGTAGATAGACACTAAAGTTGCTTCTGGTCTAACTCCTGCTGTTCTTCACCTTTTATATATCCCCTTCCCTGCTTGTTACTTCTTCTGCCACTTCTGAAGCTCATACTCAAGCTCTGGCTGGGAGCTGGCTGGAGACACTGTCCTTCAATTACCTTATATTCCACAAAGGCGGCGAAGCCGTCTCCGGCACTAGTGTATCATTAAGCGGGACGCATTGGTGCCCCCTCTTGCACATGCAGCTCCACCCAAGGTTGATCATCACGTTTCGGACGTGCAGTGATTGATGAGAGGTAAGTGGGAAGCCGTTATGCTGCACAGGATTGCGATGGTGGGTCAGAGTACACGTGATTAACCGGGTTTGAAGTTTTTCAGATAATGAGTTTCGCCCCACTCGGTCATGGCACAAAATTATACCATGAGGCGGTATACTTCGAGTTGGTTGTGCCGCAGCGCTAGCGGCGATTATACGCCTCGAACAGAGTAGTGCGGGCAAAGACGAATCCGAAGAGGAGCTTGCATATTGCGACGAGTCCGAAGAGAAGATCGGTGAGAGCTCACGAGGTACGGACATCCTCTCTCAGAGAAGATGAAAGTGTCCAATTGCACGCAAGGGGTTCAATTTCCGGACGCACCACTGTGAGGCTACAAAGTATATAAACGAACCACAGACTCCATCACAACCATCACATCAACCACAGACTCCATCACAACCATCACATCACATCACTCCAAATTGGCTAAACGACACTGAGAATTATTGTTCGCTTGCCATCCTACTTGGATGAGAATTATTGTTGGCTTGTCATGCTGCTTGGATAAGAATTAATGCTTGTCTGCCATCCTACTTGGATGAGACTTATTTGTTTGGCATCTTACTTGAATGAGAGTTATTGGTTCAACTGCCATCCTACTTGGATGAGAAATATATGTTCGTCTGCTATCCTACTTGGATGAGAACCATTTCTTCGTTTGCTATCCTGAGTCGATGAGAACCATCTATTGTTTGCCGTCCATTAGGCAAGAATTTCGTTTGTGCCATCCTGTCTGTAGATTCACAGGGCCATTCTGTCTTGTCCGTCTGCGCTGTGATGTAGGTCCTGACCAAGTATTCTCCTGTCTGCACTATGTTGCGGGCACATCCAGTTCTATTAACATCTCGACTGTGGATTCCAGAGTTCAAGGGAAGTACTACTAGTTTTACAATTTCCGCCATTGGCGAGAGTTTTATCTTTATTGGGCACTGCCCACATTTACTCTTATTTCTTTATTTTCGGGACATGGTGTAGGTTTCTGGGGAGTTTCCTGCATCACCGCTCTTTCATACCCAGCCGGTCATATAGGTCCTTCGTCGATATCTTTGCTAGTGCTGAAGTTTTTGCTACTTTTTGGTTTGAGTTTATGGAGCACAGCAAGAGGGGGAAGTGTTGCATGTATATATAGAGCTGACTGCTAGCTAGCAGGGCTGGTAGTAAGGTGCACACTTCTCTCATATATAACTCGTGTCTTTCTCCTTCTCTCTTCACTCTGTATCGTTTAGTCTATGCACACATGCGGTTCTCCCCTTCACTATTTCAACAGACACATCATTTCACGTGACCTAATCAATGTATATTTCGGGCAATATGCGCATGCGAGTACCCAGATATCCTGCACAACAATGAAAGTGCTGCATTTTCCTACAAAGGAATGTTTCAGTTGGTTTATTGGGGCTCGCAAAATCTCTGCACCGCATACTTTGTATGAAAATGCAGTACCTTGCGGGTTTCCATATCACTCAGGATCCCATGGTAGGCGAACTTCACCAACCCGATGGAAGGTTATATTCTGCAGTAATCTGGGGTGTCTCTACGGGATTGATATGTATTAGAATCTACCGGCGGACTGTGCGGCTGTTAGGTCGTCCGCGTGTTTGTCCGGCGAGATATGTATGGTCTGTATTTTGTCGGCATTTATAAAACAATTTCGCACTCGTGATCATGACGAAAACTACACATTCTATTGTTGAATGCTTTTAACCCTCTTGTACACTTATTACAACTTATGTCGACCCGGTGCTATCTTTTATAAACCCCCTGCAGCTCCTCCTCATCAACGCCTACCCTCTCAGTGCCGTCGCTTCCCACAGTCCAACCAAATCCATACTTCTTCCCGCGGCCAATTTCCATAATACGGCGATTCCTCGCTCTGCTTTCCAGTATTGATAACCCTATCAAGCGGTCTAGCATCCGCGCTGCATAAATATAACCAATTACGGTGGCGAGATTATATGGCACCCGGGGTAACCTGCGTTCGACCCGTTTTCTTCGTAATAGGATCACTACTATTGTGATGATCGTGATGCCGATGATAGTGGAGGAAAGTCGCATACATATTTTGGCATCTTTCCAAATTTGAGATCCCGAGTAAGGAACCCCGGTCAGTGTCACGATCAATACCTCAATGAGGAGACCGACGGTCCCAACGAAGGAAATGAAAAAGTTGCCCTGGATGAGAGAGGAAACTTCGGTGACTAGAGGAAAGGAGCGAGGATGGTCGCGCAGGAGGGTTGTTACCCGCTGGTGTCGGTGGGACAGGGCATGGAAGACCTCAAGGAAGCGGACCTCTGCATGATCATTAGCGGATTCCATACATGGTGGCAGGTACGTACCTCTTTCTATAGGCTCCCACCCGGCCCGGATCACGACACCCAATATTATAAAAAGTAGGAACACTGAAAGTGATTGCCCACTCATAAAATGTTCGATTAGACTGTTACCGGTGGTTTGGTACACCATAACAATAGTGAGCACGCCGCACAGAAACAGTATGAAGGCGATAAGTGAGACGTCCTTCAGCACACTTGGCCGCTTTGACCTCACACGACGGCGGTAGATGTGCGAGGTATCATTCAGGGTGTCCGGAACGTCTGTTTCATAAGGACTCTCCACAAGCTCGATTCCAAGGTGCTGCTGCTCTCCATTCATCGAATACGCAAGCCGAAATCTGTGACCCTTGCCCGCAACTTTCCGCTTCAAATCCGCCTCGGAATCAGCGACCTCTATGTTGGCAAATGCGTTCTGAATTGCACCCCAATCGGCAAGTAGTGTGGCCAATCCTGCAAGACTCCAAGGCTCTGAAGATAGCAGACTTGTTCTTCGCCTCTGCAAAAGTACAATCGCTATCACCCCAAGCACCACTCCGCCTAACACTCCCTGTAGGATCCGCACCGCCATAGGTTCCATCGCAAGGAATGGACTGCCACAGTTTCTCCTATCGGCAAACGGGTCACACTTCTTGACTGTGCTGAGGGAAAACGATGTAACTGCCAGGATGTGTGCGAAAGTTAGAAGTGGACAGTAGATGAGAGCGCTAAGACACACAATCCATTGCCGTCTCCATGCTGCTTGAAAGGGAACAACGATTGCGTTCTTGAATAGAAGATTCTCATTAAGGGCCTTGGCCGATGTCCCCGAAGTATGCGAGAGAAGGTAGAAAGGCTCAATTCGCTTTATGTCAGTGTCAATGATTTTCCAGAACATTGAGAGAAGAACGGCAACGAGGGTGGGGAGGTATTGTCCGCTGAAGTAAAAGACTTCGAAGCCAAATTTAGGAATTATGCTAGAGGATTTCTGAGATTGGGCAGTGGAATCTGCTACAAACGATTCGTCGGTAGGTTTGTGTTCCGAAACAATTGTAGTTGGTGTTTCGAGCATAAGAAATGTCGTAGATGAGCCCTCGGCATTCGTGGTATGAACTGTCACTAGCCGTCCTTTGGCTTCATATGCCTCCCCAAAATGATCATCATCAGTACCACGCGTAATAACTGGCTCACCATCGCTGCCATCGACGGATGAATCCGCCAGAAGCAGAGTTGTTCGTGCCCCATCAGCATTCGTGGTACGAATTGTACGGATGGACCCTCCATATGTCTTTGCATACTTCTCATTAACGGCAACAAGTGTGACCTCAGGCTTGGTAGTAGTATCGACCGGCGACTCAATCAGATGAAGAGTTGTGGAGACTCTATTAGAATTCGTGGTATGAACTGTCAGGAGGGGCCCTCCGTGTGTTTTTATAAACCTATCATCGACTTCAACGAGTGTAACTGAAGGGTCGAAGGTGTGGTCAGATGGTCTAGATTCTCCATCGCCGCTGGCGGACCTAGAGTCATCAATCCGAGTGTGCTCAGGATGCTTCCGTTGGCTTGCCGTGATGCCATCGATGGAACTAGTCACTTCCGGATCGAGATCAACGTCGGTCGCAAATTGGTCCGTCGGCCGATAGAAGTATGTTGTGGACTCAGTTTCATCCACTCTGGACGGTGCGAAGCTATCGGAACCCGCTGGGACTAGGTTAACGTCGGTTGCGACGTGATACGTCGGCCAACTCGTAGCGTAAGTTTTAGACCCCCCACCCCCTCCCCTTGTCGTTGTCGGAGGCTCCTTATGCGTTACAGGGTGCAAGTATACATCGGTGGCGTATTGGGTTTCCGGTCGGTCGGATTGAGGCAGAGAATCGCTCTCGGAATCATCATGTACGCTATCAGTACCTTTTAACGTCACGGGGCGCAACTCAACGTCCGTCGCATATGCTTTAGTATGCACTTTGTAATACCTCGTGGATCTAGATGTTTCTGGCGCTGCCTTCTGGCCTGGAGATTTGCTGGTAATTGGATGCTGTACAACGTCGGTCGCGTATTTTTCTGGGGCCGCGGTTTCCAGCGTTGAAATAGTTGGGCTAGTGACTGGGTGCAGTTCCACGTTGCTGGCATATACATTAGGGTTCGGAGTGGAAGTTGAATCAGTCTTCTGCGGTGGGGAGTTGTTGGTAATTGGGCGGAGGATAATGTCGGTAGCGTATTGGCTCTCCGGTCGATCGTATTTGAGCGAATGATCACTCTCGGAATCGGTAGTGTCTGACGACTTCAACTGTGTTGGATGTAGTACAACGTCGGTCGCGTATGCTTTAGTGGGCGCTTTGTAATATCTCGTCGATTTGGAGGTTTCCGGTGCTGCCTTCCGTCCTGCAGTGTCTGGGTTCAAGACAACGACGGTGGCGTATTTGTCAGGAGCTACGGTGGAGGCTATAAGGACCGTGGGAGAAGCTGCTGGATCTTCCTCGTCGGCTTTGCTGTGGGAAGGTATTGCCTGTATCGAAGGAGCCTTGGATTCATCTGCGACTATGCTGGTATGCGCCTTCTCGAGCAGAGTAACTTTTGACTGTGTAAGATCCGGTGGCGGTGGATGAGTGGACGACGGGCGTAATTCGGTACCAGCAAGTGAACTACTCAGCGACGAGGATTCCGCACGACCAGCGATGGCTCGTTCAAACCGCAACTTTTGCTTCTCAGAAATAACGTGCCGGTATGGTTCGTAGGCGGTGTCGCTGTCTGGGCCAGGCCATTCGGTAGCGTCACGCTTGATGAATCCACCGTAGGGTTTTGCAAGACTTGTCCGTACTAACACCTCGAGCACAGCGATGATCCCGAGACAGATGACAGCGAATCCGAGCAGCGTGAAGGTACGAAGTGTGGTAGGGACATATTCTTTCCGCTTCTGTTGACTGGTTGAACCTTGATGGATGTAGATATCAGTACTGCCTTGTCGCCATATGTCCGGGAGAGACCTACCTGAAGTTACAGGTATGTATTTTGTAACTGAAGGCGCACGCATGATTGGTCCTCAGCACAGAATCTAGCAAGAAAGATGAGCCTAACAGACAGCGGGACAAAGAGATACAGTGCAGTGAGGGGCCAGCCGCAATCTAGATGTATTTACTTACGAGGGGCTGGCGTGCCTGCATATCAAAATATCAGAACCCGTTCTCATTCGCCCAAAAAATATGTTGTGCACACAACAAGGTCAGCCGCAATGGGTGGTAACCACTTGTCACTGCTTGGCGCGTTCAGCCCCGCCTTTGAGCAATGTTTCACTAGCGTGCTAATTATAACTGATGTGGATGGCGTAGAGTTGTTTCTCCGAGTCTCCGAATATCTCACTGCAATTACGCCACCACTTACCTGAACTTGTGTTGGCGGTTCAGAATGGATTAAGCTGTGCCAGTCGTGCTGGAGCTTCAAAATCGTCGGCCACCGTCACTCAATTCGATTGTTGCCCTTCAGCTGCCATCTGTTTGAAATTCGCCTGCTGTTGGGCGCCTATGGCAGAGCGATGGCCCCACCAGCTAGTGCTTGGCGCGTTCGGTTAAGTTGCAGCTTCCAGAAATACTCAGTGTCTGCAATCCGCATCCCACTTCAGGATCACGACATCCACCCCGTCCTTGCTTATGTTTCACAACCCTGCTACCGGGGCCACGGTACGACAAGCTAGTCCCAACGGCCGGTCATTTCCACTCCAACATTAATCCAGCCTCAGTTCATGTCATGGCTAATGGGAGAATACAGTTACTCCTCCCATCTACTGGATCCCTGGCAGTACCAGATGTGAGAAAACCTCTCTAGATATATCAGATCTGTACCAAATAGCAGCAGCTCAAATGTGCTCCATAAATAATTTTAGCAATGTCGGATAGTGCTAATACTGCACTGGTCACGGTGGTTTGGATGGCAGCAGTTAGAAAGGGTTGCCGAAGAAAGCATTTATTGTGTATTTGATCGGTTTTCGATAAAAATCTGTCAGCGCAATAAAAGTTTCCGAACCACTGTAGCCAGTACAGTAAGGTATAGTTAGTCAGTCACCCTCGCCTTAAAGTCCACAAGTCCACTCCCGCTAGCGCCGACCAATACTAACTGGTATGCTAGATTCGGGGCAGATTCTCCATCCTTCGATATACAGGTGCACCGTTTAGAATCAAAATGGGACCGCGCACACTCGGCTCCGTCGTGGCCTCCGCTCTGCCAACAACTTCTCAACCTACTTCTCCACCAACCGCCACACCTCCCAGCTGCTCTTCTCCATACAAAACATGTTCATTCCCCCTCAACCCCCTCCGTGCCAGATCCAAAAACTCTGTCGGCACCCCAGCCTGCCTCAAAACGCAATCGTGCGGTGATCATACTCGGCATGATTGCTCACCTCCACCGTCATGACTAGAACCGGAATCTCTGCAAGCACCTTCAACCTCTGTGCCGGCTCAGTCCGGGACTCATCCGGCGAGGCACGGGGGGTTTGTACGTCTGCAAGAGATCCGTCAACTCCCAGCGTCGCGTGGGCGACGGCGACTACAGCAGCACGCGGTCCTCGAGCAGCGGCCAAGGCGGCTCAAGCTGCACCACCCCCCGGTTCCTCTGGCACCAGCGTCCAACCCGAGAGCCGCACCTGCGAGTGCGCAACCACTTGCACGTGACCGTCCACATGGTTCCCCACCAGCTCAACTAGTCACGCATTTATCCCAACTGCTGGTGTTGTTCCCCTCCACTGGCGTGGTCGAGGCGTAGTAGGCGTCAAACACCCAGTCGCCGATGAGCCCGGTGTCAGGCCATCGGGTATGCGAGGTGGTTTGAGGCCATAATTTGAACAGTTTCGGTGCGGTGAAGAGGCAAGCGATAGCATCCACGGAGATGGCATTGAGGGTGGGTACTCTAGGGGTGCCGGGGAGAGCGGCTAGTCAGGGATGTCCACCGTGTGGCCGGCGGCGAGGGATTGTGCAGCCCAGTCTGACCGGCAGTCAGGACGTGCCGATCTGTACGGTTCCGTGGAGGAGCAGGATTGCGGGGAGGTGCTGGTGTGGGTGTGTTGGGGTCAGCCGCTTGACGTCCATCTGCAAGGTAAAGCCACGATCGCGGGTATTGGTGGGCGACGGGGAGTAAGTGCTGCGAACGTAGAGTAGGTGCGATAGTGGGCGGCATGGCGGAGGTGGGTGCTGCTGATGGTGAGGGGGAGGAGGCGTCGGGCTAGGAGAACGTCGGGCAAGGAGGGCAACAACGCCCATTGAAAAGGGGGTTTTTGTTTTTGAGAAATGGGAGAGGTTGATTTCAATTGAGGATGGAGCTCGGTCTAGCAGGTGCATGCCACACCCGAAGCGTCGCAAATTGTGTTTGGCACTATGTTGAGCACTCTACGAGAGACCTTGAGATTTGTGCAGCTCTGAAATTACCCGCGGTGTCTGTTAGCTACACTCGTAAGCCAGCCCCAAATTTCGCGTGCTGAGCAGAAGAGCTGTGATCACGTATCTGTTAGTTGTGTGGCTGTAAAGAAGAATGCATTGGCAACATGAACAGCAACTAAGTATTTAGCCGACTGGCACTCCTGCATGGTACCAAGTATGATCAATGCAAGGGTACGCTATACAATTATCTGATTATTTCTATTCGCTTGATGACATCCTGAAGAAAATGCAAGCAAAAAATCAGTTGAAGCGAGCTTTCGACCAACAACCGTTCAGGCGCATTACGCATTGCCATACTCTAGTTAGAGTGAACGCAGAGTGAGTACAACAAACACAACTGTTCAGCCGCATCAGTCTCCGATATCTCGTGCAGCCTATTCTTACGAACTTCCCGCTCTCGCATGTTGGGAAACAAACAATGTTACACAGGGTGGTATTTGCCGACGGAATTACAGCACCAGATGCCTGAGATATTAAACGCTTCGAGATTGGAGCACCGCGATCGCGGGGATACAATTGTCAGTTTATTCAGCGACTACTAGTAATGATTTAAAATATCCGATTCCACCGCTGAATCCCACCCTTTGACAGGCTGCGACATGGACTTCGGCTTCCAACCAACATCTCAACTGCCCCCCAACTTCCCCTATTGCCTGCTTTATCTCTCCTTCCACACGCACCACTACCCAATCTCCCTCCATTTGTCCAAATAACATCCTGCAGGCAACAGATCCGGCCCGGTTGGTTCCAAGCGAATGGTAGGGTGTAAAGCTGTGGCAGTTGGAAGGGCGTTTGCTAGGAAAATAGAGGAATAGCATCCGATATTAGTGATGTGACAATTACTAGTACGTTAGAGCCGATTCGCTAGTTATTGGCTGATCCTCTAATTTCTAGAATTTGCACAGTGATGGAGCCTGAATAAATACCATTATACATTCTCACCCTCATAACAATGTCACGTGGTTGATTCGCCACAACGTAATGCATATTCACTGCTGATGTGGTTTACTTTCATTCAATGTTATATTTCTTGTCAATCATGTTGCGAACAGGGAGGGTTGTTGTAGTAATTTTATTCAAGTCAGCACACGGAATGTGTCTTTTTCGATTCTTATTGGTCAGAATTCTGCGGCTGAGTGGCTGAGTGGCTGATAGTTCAAGTATAAACCACAAAAACTCAAATTAAAAACGACCCACTAAATTATGTCTGCAAGTTGCACTCTGACAACCAAATGTGATATATATGAAATGTGTATAACTCTACCTGCTTTCACATCCCAGGTTGACATTCATGATATTTTTAATATTGGGTGAGTAGTTGTGGATTAATACCTTTAGTGTAATGTTTTTTTACAGTAGTATGAGGAGAATTTGCAATGGAGTAAATTGGCCACTGGGAAGTGAATTAGGACCTATTTATGGATGTTTTATCCCTAGAACATGTTGTGATCAGAGCAAAACTTGGTGACATCATTGGATTTCAAATAATTCAAATAGCTGAGCAGAATGGTTCTCTTCAGCTGACAATAATTGCTCTGGCTATAGAAATAGTACCAACTTACAGAGACTTGGAGAGATATACTAGTGGGCTAGGGATCTATACAGTGGGTATACTGTAGAAGTCAGAGTTGAGTGTACACAGGGTGGTGGAAAAATCTGTATCTTATCTCCAGTGTCCACTGTTTACATTGGCAGGGAAAGCCAGCAGCAGGATGGTGGTGCAAAGAATTACAAGGATAACAGAGGTGGACTGGGCAATGGGGAGTGTATATATTTAGGAGACTCTGGGGTAGATAGGTACACCGAGAAAAATAACATTACATGATGCCTAACTCATAGAGAAGCAGTGTCTGGGATTGTAATCCATACCATATTTGACGCATGGCAGTAAGAGCTCCTATGATCCTGCGCATTGACTACATTACTATGGTAAGCATTCAATTTTGTGCGCTTAATACTATACATCAGCCTGCATTCATCAATACTGCCAAATATACTTTATTGCACACTCCGAAGTAAGCTCTCAAGACATTCTTAAGTACACAACCAATCACAATCTCAATTATGCTTCCAATCGCACTCAATCACACATTCTGAGCCTGCTTGACTCTATGCTCCCAGGTAAGCCTTCAAGGCGCATCCAAGTATACTTTATATATGTTCCCAGGTACACCTCCAAGTACATTCTCAAGTACACTTCTGAGCATGCTCTCAAGGATGCTCCTAATTGCACATGATGGTAAACTCGCAGCCATATATGCTCCTATGTAGGCTCTCAAGATGCTCTGAAGTACACTCCCAAGCATTCTATCAAGTATGTCCCCCATTGCATTACATGATTCACTTCCTGCCAACTCGGCTCGATGCTTCCAATTTCACTCGCAAGAGGTAAGTCACTTCTAATTTCACCTGACTATATGCTCCCATGTATGCTTCTTGGTATTGGATCCAGAGACTTGCAGAGTTGCAGCAACCAGGCACCAGGAGGCAGATGGTGGGTAGTGGGTAGTGGGTGGCATATCATGGCGGATATCATAACGTCAGTCAATATTAATGTCTGAACCTTATCTTCATTGTGCCCACTACTATGAGATTTCACAATGCCTCATAGTCATGGTATTGACAATCACAATGTGAGATTCTGCAGAAAAAGTAGAAAATTGGATCCTGGGACTGAGATTTTCTAACACAATCTGCAGCCTGCAGCCTACAGATTGTGGGTGTGTGTGTGCTCATTCAGTCGAAAGTTAATACTGACTATGGTAATGGTATGATGGCTATCGTGATGATGGCGATGATGATAGTGTCAGTGATGATTACTGTTAGCAACAGGTCCAGGTAACCAGCTGTGGCGGGAAAATCCGTTTCTCACCACCACCACAAATCAATTTGGCAGAGGACTGAGCTACAGCGGGAGAATGGAGATACCGGGATGATGCAGACAGAATGGATGACGGGGGCATCCGGGGATAAAGGGGCGGCAGAGATGGATCGAGTGACGGGGGGTATATATATGGCAGACCCTGGGGTAGTTAGCCCGCATCGCATCTTGAATCTAATATCACACCTCATCCCATCTCCTCATCTAATCATACAATGAATTATACACTCGATGTTTCGCATCTTTTGATCTCAATCACTCTTTCCGAGACTTGTGGTGGATCCGCGCAATCGCGTGGATCCTCACAGCCGGGTAGTATCATACCATCTCACCATCCTCCTGTGCTCCCCAAACCAGAACGGCTCTTTCTGAAGAATCCCTTGTGGAATGCCGAGAGAGGTGCGGCGGAGTGTTTATAATGAGCTCTCAGCCTTCCTGCTCTGCTGTTTCACCACAAATGGAGCTCAAATAAGGAATCTGATTCCGCAAGCTGAGTACCGAATGGTGGGAAAGACCCCTGCTGGCTGATACGTGTAATTATGGAGAGACAATATAATCAAAAGGGATTGAAGATAAGTATGAAGAGAAGCCAATAACCAAATTTCAGACTTCTAATTGCACTATTTGTGGAGTAGTTGTGAAGAATACTGGTGAACAGGGATAAATGTAGCAAAAAATGCGACAGGTGAAGAGAAGGTGTGGTACCACACCAAGAATATGTCTTGGCATCTGAAAGTGGTTCCCTTTCATCTAGTACTATTTATCAACAATCCCACAATAGAGAGTGAAATTGAATAAAATGCATGGCAGATAAGTATTAAGAGAAGCTGCTAACAAAGTTTCATACTGAGAATAGCATTACTTCTGGGGTTATGGCATATTTGGCAGAGGAAGATGAAAGAAAATACAAAAACTGCGACAGGTAATATGACAATGTGGTACCCCACCCAAAAATAGAGCTTGCCAGCATGGATGGTTCCACTCACAGCCTGGTACTCTATATCTATAATTCCACATCGGGCAGAAATACTAAATTCATTACTATTAAGATATTCCTGAAGTCAAGCGACTAACGAAATCTCCGATCAAGGATACCATTATATGTTGAGTGGTTGTTAATTTTGAGAAGGAGAATGAAAGAAAATACACCAAAGTGCAACTGGTGATGAGACGGTAAGGTACCTTGCGTGCTTGATTGCTTGCTAACCGCGACAGTTTTATTAGTTAGCTACATTCCTGCATGAGAGTCGAATGACAATGCAGTTCATTCCAAATACTCATTCCAAGCATGTTCAAATGATTATTATCAACTGATAATAGTATTCACAGAAGAATTAAATGAACAACTGAAGTGTCAGTTCTCAATAACCTAATTGTACTTGGATAGGTGGAGTAACATTTACAAACAAGTTAGTATTTTTACTGGACAGTATATTTAAACAATATGATACAAAAATTGACTTTGCGTTCGCCACTGATACTAGTATTCACGTTCAAATTTTATCAATGACTGTAATATCAGCTCTCCAAGTCTCATTTCTATCTGGATAGCTGGACTAACATTTACCATGTTAGTATTTTTATTGGACAGCATGTTTGTAAACTATGATATCAAAAGTATCTTTCCATTATCCACTATTGCTAGTATGAATATTGAAATTAAATGAACAACTGTAGTATCACTTCTGAACAATATATTTGTGCCTGGATAGGTTGAGTAACATTTACCCAGTTGTTAGTATCTCTATTGGACAGCAAGTTAATACCATATGATGTAGAATTAGTTTTTGCATTTTCCAGTGATATTGGTATTCACAATCATATAAATTGAACCACAGTAGTATTTGTTCTCAAAGACATATTTTTATCTGGATAGGTTAAGTAACATATATCAAACTGTTAGTATCTTAGTGGAAAGCATATCTATACAACATGATACACAAATTCGCTCAGCATTATCAGCTGAGACTAGTATTCACATTCGAATTGAATGAACGACTGTACTGTCAGTTCTCAACAAGAAATTCCAGTCTGGCAAGATGAGGGAACATTTACCAAGTTGTTATCATCTTCGCTGCGCTCCGTATTAATACAATATGATAGTAAAATCATCGTTCCATTGTCTGGTTAGCCTACTATTTACATTCCAATTCGATGACCAACTGCAGTCTCAGTTCTCAACAACGTATTCCTATCTAAAAAGCAGAAGTAATATTCACCAAGTTGTTACTATCTTTACTTGGCAGCATATATATAAAATATGATACTAGAATTCTCCTTTCATTATCCACTAATACAGGAATTCACATACAAATTGCAATTACGACTGTATTATCACTTCTGAATGATATATTCGTTTCTGGATATGTAGAGTTGCATTTCACAAGTTGTTAGTATCATTACTGGATGTCATATTGATACAATTTGATACCAGAAATATCTTTTCATTTTTCAAAGATACTAGTATTCACATTCAAATTAAAGAAACAATTGTAGTATCACTTCTGTATGATATAATACTAGCTGGATAGTTCAAGTAACATTTACCAAGTTGTTAGAATCATCAATAGAGAGCATAATTATACAATTTGATACTAAAAATATCTTCGCATTTCCCATGGTGTACTAGTACTCCTATGGAAATTACAATACTGACTGTGGTATCACAACTCACCAGCATACTAGTATCTGGACAGGTGAAGTAATATTTACCTAGTTGTATGTACTTCTACTTGAAAGCATGAGAACACAATATGATACAAAAATCATCCGTACACTGTCCACTGAAACAAGTATTCAGAATCAAGTTCGATGAAGTAGTGTAGTAGTAGTTTCCGAGGATATATTCATATGTGGATTGGTGGCGTAATATTTATCAAGGTGTTAGTTTCTTTGCTTGACAACATATATACCAAATTGGATACCGAAATTTTGTTGGCATTACACAGTGATACTAGGATTACCATTCAACATGAATAAATGACTGTAGTATCACTTCTGAACGATATATTCGTATCTTGATCGGTGCAGTATCATTTACCAAGTCGTTAGTATCTACGCTGGACAGCATATATGTATAGTGTGATATTGATATTATTGTTGCAGTGGCCAGTTTTACGAATATTGACATTGATATTAAATGAACAAATGTGGTATAGGTTTTCAATGACATATTCGTATCTCGATTGCTGATGTTACATTCACCAAGTTGTTAGGATTGTACTGGACAGCATATATATAATAAATGATAGTGAAATTCACTTTCCATGATGCACAGATACTAGTATTCACATTAAAATTGAATAAACAGCTGTGGTATCAGGTCTCAACTACATATCCATATCTGGATAGGTGGAGTAACATTTATGAATTTGTTAGTATAATTATTGGACAGTACATTGATACAGTATGATACTAAAACTATCTTTGCATTTTC
>Ga0307515_10006744_pt1 | contig 22862 bp, 15 predicted proteins | sample 17_EM_MG_FD_194513 | JGI IMG/M metagenome (GOLD analysis project Ga0307515, IMG submission 194513) | Populus trichocarpa ectomycorrhiza microbial communities from riparian zone in the Pacific Northwest, United States - 17_EM | ecosystem: Host-associated > Plants > Roots > Unclassified | place... | reverse complement strand
GACACTCTTGATTCGACATCTCGCATGGCGACTGAACAAGATTCATTCGATGGTCACTCTTCACCTCAATGAGCAGAGTGATGCAAAATTACTTATTGGAATGTACGCTACAGGTGCAACTCCTGGGACATTTAGCTGGCGGCCAGGTGTCCTTACCACTGCGGTTAGAGAAGGGCGGTGGATTTTTATTGAAGACCTAGATCGTGCACCAAATGAGGTCATTGGCACCCTATTACCTCTGATCGAGCGAGGAGAGCTTCTCATACCCAGCAGAGGTGAAACCATTAGAGCAGCTCGGGGATTCAAGATCATTGCGACTATGCGTACTGCGTTAAATTCAAAGGATGAGGAAATGATTGCGCGACCAAATATAATTGGCAGTCGGTTCTGGAGATTCATTCACATTCAAATGCCCAGTCAGGACGAGTTTCAAGAGGTCATCGTAGTCCGATTTCCCAACCTCCAAGGGCACGTACCCTCAATCATAAGGGTCTACTCTAGGCTTCAAGCAATATACCGAGGAACTGGACTTGCATCAGATAACGGGACGTCATTACGAGCCCTTACTCCACGCGATCTGTTGAAGTGGTGTGACAGAACTTCCGCCCTACTTACTAGTCCCACATCATTTAGCACCAACCAGTTGGACGATATTTTTCTGGAAGCATTGGATTGCTTTGCGGGGAGCTTACAGAGTGAAAGTGCGCGCCAGAGAGTCATGGCTTGCGTGGCGGAGGAGCTCCACATTGACCCTCAACGACGAGATCATCTCCTTTCTAGACGTGAAATTAAATACGAAATTCCTGGCAAGAGTTTGAGGACAAGTACATTCCGTGTTGGGCGAGCCGCGCTGCCACGACATCGACCCCCGGGTGCAAACAGGCCAGCGCCTTCTAGGCCATTCTCTACCAACGATTACACATTACGATTACTTGAGAAAATTGCCGTTGCTGTAGATCGTAAAGAACCCCTTCTTCTCGTGGGTGAAACCGGCACGGGCAAAACTACTTGCATTCAATATCTCGCTGAACAGATCGGACGTAAGCTGGTAGCATTCAACTTGTCCCAGCAGAGTGAGAGCGGGGACCTTCTTGGAGGCTACAAGCCAGTCAACATCCGCAGCCTCACCATCCCTATGAAGGATGAGTTTGACGAACTCTTTGACTCGACATTCTCGCGAAAGAAAAACCACCGTTTTATCGAGATTCTTGGCAAACGAGTTGCAAAAGGAGAGTGGAAACGCGTTTGTGCCTTATGGCGGGAAGCTCTTCGTATGGTTGAAGTAACACGCGCTCCTGTTGAATCTAGAGCATCTTCAGAGGATCTGGAGGGGGAACAGCCAAAAAAGAAGCGCAGAGTAGACTCTCTTCCAGCGGATTTCCCAAAGGCGAGATGGGATAAGTTTGCCGCCGACTTGAACGACATCGAGGCTCAGCTTTCGAGCGGATCTGAAGCGTTTGCGTTTTCTTTCCTTGAGGGAAATATTGTAAAAGCCGTCAGAAACGGAGAATGGGTCCTGCTCGATGAGATAAATCTTGCCTCCTCAGATACTCTGGAGGCCATAGCTGACCTACTTGGTGGTGGTCCAGATGGAACTCCTTCTATCTTGCTCACTGAGACTGGGAATGTTGAGCGTATTGTAGCGCATCCGAACTTCCGCGTTTTCGCCGCAATGAATCCTGCAACTGACGTGGGGAAGAAGGACCTTCCTCCAAGCATAAGATCAAGATTCACTGAGCTATATGTCGAAAGTCCAGATAGCGACCCAAAGAGTTTGCGTAGCATCGTGGGGAAGTATCTTGGCGGAGACCCTGGTGATTTCAATGTGGCAAAACTTGCATTAGACGTCACCAATCTGTACCTGGAGATCCAGACGTTAGCAAAGATGAATATGCTTGTGGATGGCGCAGATCAAAAAGCACACTTCAGTCTCCGTACCCTAACTCGCACATTGTCATACGCCAAGGAAATGGCGCCACTATGCAGTCTAAGGCGAGCATTATACGAAGGTTTTCATATGAGCTTTCTTACCTTTCTTGGGAAAGCTTCAGAGGATCTTGTAGCTCCATTTATCAAACAGCATCTTTTCACTAAGCAATCCAACATGAAAGCCGAACTTGGAAAACCACTTAGAAAGCCAGATGATTCAAGAAGTTACGCTGCAGAAGGCCATTACTGGTTACGCAAAGGGCAATACCAGATTGAAGAACAATCGCACTATATAATCACACCTTTTATCCAGCGCAACTTGAACAATCTCATCAGAGCAGCTTCAACCAGGCGTTATCCTATTCTGATTCAAGGACCAACATCTTCCGGAAAGACCAGCATGATCGAGTATCTGGCAAAACGATCTGGCAACAAGTTTGTTCGCATTAATAACCACGAACACACAGATCTTCAGGAGTATCTCGGCACGTATGTTTCCGGTGTTGACGGGAAGCTGCAGTTCCAGGAGGGAATACTTGTTCGTGCACTTCGCGAAGGCCATTGGATTGTCTTAGATGAGTTGAACTTGGCTCCTACTGATGTGCTTGAAGCATTGAATCGGCTTTTGGATGATAATCGCGAACTCCTAATTCCAGAAACACAGGAAGTTGTAAGACCGCATGAAGACTTCATGCTGTTCGCGACACAAAATCCTGCTGGGATTTATGGCGGCCGGAAGGTGCTATCACGTGCTTTCCGAAACAGATTTCTTGAGCTTCACTTCGATGACATACCTGTCGAAGAGCTGACTGAGATTCTGCACAAGAGAACAAGCATTCCAGAGTCCTGGTGCAAGAGGATTGTAAAAGTCTATGAAGAACTTTCTATCCTCCGACAAGAAAATCGACTATTTGAGCAGAAAAGTTTTGCGACGTTGCGTGATCTTTTTCGCTGGGCGCTACGAAAGGCAGAGACTGTCAACGATCTAGCTATCAATGGATACATGCTTCTCGCAGAACGTGTGAGAAAACCGGAAGAAAGACAGGCCGTTAAGAAAGTCATCGAAACGGTAATGAGCAAAGGGGGTCCTCGCGTATCTATTGACGAAAACCTTCTATACAACGAAAATTCCTCTCCAGAGATCAAATTATATCAGAGCAAGCTTAGTAATACTAGGAACATTGTTTGGACTGGCGCAATGCGCCGGTTATTTGTCCTTGTCGCTCACGCAATCCGCAACGATGAGCCTGTCTTGCTTGTCGGAGAAACTGGCTGTGGAAAGACTACAGTCTGTCAAATGCTTGCAGATGCATTTGACAAGCAACTGCATATCGTCAATGCGCATCAAAATACGGAAACTGGGGACTTGATTGGTGCTCAGAGGCCAATCCGAAACCGAGCTGCTATCGAAAACCACTTACGACAGCAGCTTATCCACGTTCTCGGGCCCTTCCAAATTCGTCCGGATCCTACAGACTTGGAACTTGACGTTCTGCTCAGAATATATGATGGGCTCGAACAAGAGACTAAAAGTACTATACCCATCGAGAATCGAGATGCAATTCGGCTCAATCGAACTAGAGTAGCTGCTTTATTCGAGTGGGCTGACGGTAGCCTTGTCCATGCAATGAAGGCCGGCCATTACTTCCTTCTAGATGAGATTTCCTTGGCTGAGGATTCTGTTCTTGAACGTCTTAATAGTGTCCTCGAACCCCAGCGCATGCTTCTTCTTGCGGAGAAATTGCCGAGTGGTTCATTGGTCACTGGCTCAAAAGGGTTTCAATTTCTAGCAACCATGAATCCTGGTGGTGACTATGGGAAGAGGGAACTGTCTCCGGCTCTGCGTAATCGCTTTACCGAGATCTGGGTCCCAGCGTTATCGGACAATGAGGACATACTCCAAATCGTTAAAGCCAAATTGAAGCCGACTGCTATTCAATATGCCGGATCTATTGTATCCTTCGCTCAGTGGTTCAATGATAAATACAACACCTCTGCAAACCCTTCAATATCTATTCGAGACACTCTTTCCTGGGTCTCTTTTATTAACGACTGCAAAACCTCAGACCCCGTATTTGGAATTGTTCATGGCGCTGCAATGATTTTCATTGACACCCTCGGAGCTAATCCAGCTGCTCTGCTTGCAATATCCCCCGCTAGTGTGGATGAGGAGAGGAAGCAGTGCTTGAATCGACTCAACAAACTCCTCGGTACAAATACGTTACCTTTATACTTTAAATCGATTAGTGTGAACGTGTCGGAAACCCTTTTGAGCTTAGGTCCCTTTTCGATCCCTAGGTCTGGCTTTGCTACAAGAGAGCCAAGTTTCTCATTTGACGCTCCCACAACAAGATCAAATGCTATGAGGGTAGTGCGTGCTCTTCAACTTCCAAAGCCAATACTCCTAGAAGGAAACCCCGGTGTAGGCAAGACGACGCTTGTTACCGCTATAGCTAAAGCTGTAGGAAAACCTCTTGCTCGTCTCAATTTGTCTGAGCAGACTGATCTTATGGATTTATTTGGCTCCGATGTACCAGTTGAAGGTGGAATGGCAGGTACCTTTGCTTGGAGAGACGCACCATTTCTCAAGGCCATGAAAGGGGGAGATTGGGTGCTTCTGGATGAAATGAACTTAGCCTCGCAATCAGTCCTTGAAGGCCTGAATGCCGTTCTGGACCATCGTGGAGAAGTCTATATCTCAGAGCTAGATCAAACCTTCCATAAACATCCCGACTTCCGCATTTTTGCAGCACAGAACCCCCATCACCAAGGTGGAGGCCGGAAAGGACTACCTGCATCTTTTGTTAATCGATTCACAGTTGTATATGCTGACATTTTCAGACCAGATGATTTAACGATCATTTGCAAGCAGATATTTCCTCAGATCAATACCACAGAACTCAGCAAGCTAATTACCTTTGTTGCCGATCTTGATAACCATGTAGTGCGCGACCGCAGCTTTGGCGTCCTAGGTAGCCCTTGGGAATTCAACTTACGAGACACTCTTCGCTGGCTTCAACTACTCACGGCCTCTCAAAGACTTCTTCCTGCTGGGAATGCTAGAGACTTCCTGGACACAATCTTCACCCAACGATTTCGGAGCGAGGCTGACAGAAACAGGGTCCTTGAATTATTCACAAGCACACATGGAAATAGAGTAGATCGAAGAACCTACTACCACAATCTCAGCCCAGCCGGCCTTCAAGTCGGGTTAGGACTGCTGGAGAGAAATCAAAGACTTGCATTTTCGGAAAACTCATCCTTTCTTCGCAACTCACAACTGTGCTCCATAGAATCTCTGATGATTTGCATTCAGCAAAATTGGCCGGTTATTCTTGTTGGTCCTTCAGGATCGGGAAAATCGAATTTGATAAGGCAATTGGCTGCCGTCACAGGTTCCAGTCTTGTCACATTTTCTATGAATGCAGACATAGACGCCATGGACCTTGTCGGGGGTTATGAACAGATTGACCCCTCACGGCAGGTTCATCAATTTCTGACCAAATTGGACCATTTCGTCCGAACCCGTATCATTGAAAACCATGCATCTGATCTATTGCCATGCTATCTCAAAGTACTAGAGATACTTAATAGCTCTGCTTCTACTATCGATTCCGAGATTTATTCTGTACTCGAGAAAATATCTCAACAAGAATCATCCCCAGAATCGCACCAAATCTTTGCAGAAATGGCTCGGCTATCAAACAGCCCGCAGACAATTGATGGGGCTCGATTCCAATGGGTCGATGGTCTGTTAGTGCGGGCCTTGGAGCAGGGCAAATGGCTCGTTCTTGATAATGCAAATCTTTGCAGCTCCTCTGTACTTGACAGACTCAATTCATTGCTTGAACCAAATGGATATTTAAGCATCAATGAACATTCAACCGCAGATGGTGACGCCAGGGTTGTTAGACCACATCCTAATTTTCGGATTTTCATGACGATGGATCCTCGTTATGGCGAACTATCACGAGCAATGCGAAACAGGGCTGTCGAAATTTGCCTTCTCCCTGATACAGATACGCAGCACGAGCGTCAATGTTTCTCACTTCCAACATACCCTCTTGAATCAGCTGTGTATAGATTCCGGTATTTCAAGCATCTCGCTAAAAATGAACAACACCTATCACTAGATAATATTGATGTCTGTTTTGAACACCTTTCTATTCAAGATTCTAGTATGCTTGAAAGTTTTCACTCGGAAATCCGTAAAGGTTTAATCGACAGTTCGGAAGCTCAATTGGCCACTCGACGCGGTTTTCTTGGATATAATTCAACTCCTAATGATGATCCGTTCACTAATCATGTCCTGTCAATCTACAACGGAACCTCTAAAGATAACCAGAATGATGAACTGTCATCGATGCTCAAGCATAGGTTGGGCTGCCTTTTGCAATTTCAAAATCGTTGGGCGCCAAAAGCATCAGAATTTTACACAAAGCTGGGAAAATCGTTTAGCCTTGGAACAGACTTTGAGGAATCGCAGGTAAGTCATCTCATGCAATTGATGTATCATCTTCTAACCAAATGGCTTCTGCTATAGTCGTACCATCCATTGAATAATGACATGATTTTCTATTACAGCACTTCAAACATGGATGCTACAGCATGGGCGGTTACCGTATACGAGATCATACTTGACCACTTGAACATGAAGCAAGCTCTCGACAACATCAAAATACAGAGACTTGAGCGGAGAGTGGAAAAAAACAAAATCCCAGCATTTCTGGCAGCATTCTGGCGCGCCACGGCGCTCTGGATAGAGGAGGTGTGGCGGACAGGAACAGTTGATATGGTAGCTACGTTTTTAATCCAATCCTGAGACTCAATACCTTTTAAATATGTTACTAATTCGTGTAGCATGCCATTAGACCTCTGGAAGTTTTGCGAACCCTCTTCTGGGCCTTCCTACAACTAGCAAGCTCCACTGGTTTCGACAGAGCAACGTTCCAAACCTACCTGGTGATTACTCAGGAGGTAGCGTCTTCGCTGTCAGTTGCTACTCAGTCAACAAGCGTGTTTAGTGACACAGTCTCTCAAGAGTTGGCTGTCTTTAGCTCTGGCACTCAACTTACGACGGGACTTAGTATGGAGCGCATCTGGAGACGTTTTAAGCCGAGGACGCCTAGCTCGGCAGAAGGACTAAAAAGCCTTCTGAACCTAGAGAGCCTTGCAGATCGATTCGACAACTCTTTATGGCAATCTCAAGAGTCCATTGCTGAAAGGTGTAAAATCCGCCAAGCACTATCAAATGCTTTATCCCTTCTCACGGTAGATAACGCTGATGCAAACGAACTTATTAATGTAAGTTGAATTCGATCTTCTGAATTTATCTGGGACAGCTTATTAAATCCTTATCAGAGCCTTGAGGGCGGAGTGTATAGTCTGGAGCAAAGAACATCCGAGGATGATCTGCATACGGCACCTTATTTTGAGGATGAGTTCGAGGGGATATGTCAATTCATTGATGTACTATCTAAATATGACGACTCGGTATTACAGAAGAACATTATCCTACTTCGAGCAAAATCTTCCTTGCTTGCAAAGAGACCGACAAAATCCGTGATGTCTAGGGCCGGTGCTATTGCAACGAAAACTTTCTTTCACTTGTTCAATTACCTTGGGCTAGAGAAAGCTAATGGGAAGGCGATAGCATTGGGAAAGACCTTTCACACGTCGATGCTGCGGAAAATGTAAGTTGACAATAATTCCTTAGGGCGGCTTTCCTAAGCTAACAAACTATTTATAGGAACAACGTTGATTCTGTAACTCTCCAACAGATGGAATCTTTCGAGTCGGAACTAAAGACAATCGGCCAACACTTGGCAATTGAAACTTCTTGCTTCACAGTGCCTCAGCCCCTAGCTCTGCAAGGCCACCTTGGTAGATTGTTAGACGAACTTCTCGAGGCTCATCAAGATTACTTTTCGGTTACCAAGAATATGAGCTTCAACCTAATGGTTCCAACTACAGATCACTTTCGAGTTGTTGCTCAAAGCCTCCTACCTTCTTGCCTAGAGTACCTCGGTACCAATCTAGCTTCTTCTTCCACAGACCCTCAAGCCGCTTCAACCGCATGGGTTAACTTCGCCTTAGCGGGACTTTCCTTATACGTGCCGAACCGTCCTTTTGACCCCGCTTTGAGACCAATGATCGAGAGGCGTTTCTTCCATGAGAAAAAGCGTTCACTAATATCCAAGTTAAATGCGCTCCAGCAATACGAGCGAGCGTTTACTGGTCAAGAGTCGAATCAGCGTATTCATCGTGTAAATCAAGAGCTGCAGGACATGAGTTCGGAGCCCTCCGTCCCGGCTGTTGCACGGCCAGTACCCTCTGAGTTGGAAGCGCTTCAGGGTGAATTCAACAATTTGCTGCACGTCTTACAACCCATTCTCGATGGCACGATCAGCACAGAAAATATTTCTCATAATCAAACCTTCCTGCAGAATATTTCTCACGTCATTAAGCGGCTTTCTGAAAGCTACCGCTACTATGATGATATCACTGGTCCTACTGTTGGATTTTTAACGTGCCTCAAAATTGGCTTAGTGCTCGCTACTCAAGACAATTCAGAGAGAGGTCGATTGTCAAATTACGTTTCATACATTTCCCAGAATACGCCATTCTTCGGCCTCTCAGCGTTTCATCCCGATGTCTCAAGATCCCTCATCACAAACGCTGAGAATACCTTTAATGAACGACAACCCAGAGCCGATCTTCGATGGCATGCTCTTCAATCGCTCTCTGTCGTTGCCACTATAAATAGAAATGGACAGTTCCATTCCGAAGACCAGGAACTCGCCCATAACATCTTTTCTAGTTTCTACAGAGACTGGAAGGATAAGCTGCGCTCAGACCAAGAGAAGGAAGCTGCAAATTCAAGCCTTTATACATACCGGGGCGGCAAGGAAGAGGAGATTGAGGACGAAGATGATGAACTGGAGCTCTTCCCGGACTACGAGAGAGATTCACAATTAGAATGCCATACACAATCTTCGTCCTCCGAAGAGCTTGCCGTTCGCTTGTCAGATCTGCATCAAGAAATTCTACTTGGGGGGAAGCCTGCCAAAGACGGCATCAAAAGTCTACTAGATTGGTCTGCTAGACAATTGGGGACTATTCCTGAAGACGAGACTCATGATGCGTCTGTTACGAACCTTGATGCTAGTCTTCCCGCGATTTTTATTGCCATTCAACGTAAAACTGAAGCTTTTTCATCAACTGGAGCCAGGCGTAATTATAATTTCTACTTCGACGCAAACATATCGGTAGCTAAACAATTTATCAAACTGATTCACAAAGTCCGGCATCGCTATAAGCGGATCCGACAAGTCTGGCCTGAACATGTTACTCTTGGAGACGTACTCCGCACCTGCGATGAAGCTCTTGCGTTTAGACACATGGATCCTGTTGCAAAATTCTTGACAAAGGCTGAAAAGTTGCATGGCTTCATTCACGAATGGGAGCGAGTTGCGAGCAGAGAATTCAAAGCCTCCGGTCTATACGAAGAACTCACAAAACTCCTTGTGAGCTGGAGACAACTAGAGCTGACGACATGGGCTCGGTTGTTCGACATTGAAATGGAAAAATGCGCTAGGGATGCGAAGAACTGGTGGTTCGTTGCCTTTGAAAACATTATTGCTGCACCAGAATCTCTTGAATCTTCTGAAAGCGCTCTGAAGTCGCATGCCAAAGATCTTCTCAAGACCCTGGAGAGCTTCTTCTCCTCAACTATCATCGGCCAATTCCAGCAACGAATTAGATTACTACAGCAATTCTGCGAACATATTGCTCTGCGAGCTAGAAAAGTTCCGGCCTTGAAGCTAGTTCACATGGCTTTGGAGAACTTCATTGCGTACTTTTCAAGATTTGAGAAGCCCATTCAAGAGGCGTTGTCGAAAGGACGTCAAGCCTTGGAGAAAGAAGTGAACAACGTCATTCGACTTGCTAGCTGGAAAGACACCAATATCGAGGCTTTGAAGCAAAGTGCAAAGACTTCACATCGGAAACTATCTAAACTTGTGCGCAAGTTCCGGGCACTGCTCAATCAGCCTGTGGCTAGCATAGTGAGGCAGGGATTTGCGGAAGAGCAAGTCTCACTGACAACGAAGGGGCAATTAGTGCTGGCGAAACCTAATAGTGATGCGTCTGCACTTAATGTTTGTGAGACACGGATCCCCGAGTGGCCATCGCGACCTTCCCGTTTCAAAAACCTCGCATCGACAGTCTCAATAATGCAAAACAGGTCTCGAGTTACCCCTAACAGCTTCGACAGCTCAGTTTACATCGAAAGCTTCATCACCGATCTCGAGTCATCCATAGCACAATTGCAGAAAGCAACGCCATCTTCTCTAACCGGGGAGAATAAAGAGACTGTGAAGCATCTGAAATCGAGAAAGAGGAAGCTTTTTGCTGATACATTAAAAGATGTTCGTAAGATGGGCTTCAAGTCAAATTTAGGTGGCGACATTCTCGAGAGGCAAGACTCGCTATCAACTGTGTTAGCCGGGCTATCCACAATCTCCACACTTCACAAAGATGCAGGGCTTGAATCAGAGTTTTACTTGCATAAAACGTTAAGCATCATGGCTCAGGTCAGAGAGATTTCCAAAGAGCACTCTGGCGACCTCACTACAGCGGAAGTGGCTCGAAGCGTAGGGTATTTGGAGAGCCTACTCCATTCGATGATTCGTCAGAGAGGGACATTGGCAAAGACTCTGGAGAGTCTAGAAATGCTTGAAAAGTCATTACACCAAGCTGCAGCTCTTTGGGAGCCAGGCAAGTACAGAGCGATTCGAACCTCAGCCGAACAACGTGACGATTCGAAAAAGCTCCACAGCAACCTTTCTTGGCTCTCGGAGATACTCAAGGTTGCTGCAGAAATCGTTAATGCGCAATCGCAACTGGCTGAATTAGACTTCTCTATCGTTAGCAGTGGTCTGACAAAATGGGGTGACAACTTACAAGAGTTGTACAGTCATGCTCAAGGTTTGCCAAATTTACCGGAGAATATCTGGACCAACAGTCATGTTGAAATCGACCGGACAGCCCGCGAAAAACTGTTATTAGTCGAAACGGAAATTACTGAATGGATAGCCGAATTCCCAAATATCGAGTGTACGCTGAAGCAGGTGCTGCCATGGATAAGAAACGACCAGCCAGTTCCTGTTACCAAAACGGAAAGCCATCGCACAATAAGCGTTACTGACCTAAGCCACAAGATCTTTGAGGCCCTTGATATTATCCTCGGGTCAATTCAAGATGTCGAAAAGGCACTTGCAAATTTGCCAAAGTCTGCAGAGGATACTGCTTGGCTAATAAGGGAAGAACAAAGTCTTTCCGCAGTTATTAATGCTATGCATGTGCCTCAGGTAGCGACTGCGTTCCAGATGATTGCTTATTCGATGCAATATTTAGAGAATCTCGTTGAGGAGAACAGCGGTATCCAAGTTATAGCTGCAATGTTTGCTTCCTTGCATCCAATTATTCAGCAATATCACTTGTCATTCCGAGCCATACTCGACAGGCTTCTGGTATTCCACTCTTCAACGTGCAAGCTCTCATATCGCCTTGCCAAATCTTTTGTGTTAATCGGCACGCAAGGATTCTGCACTCCATCTGAGAGGTCCGACGAAAAAGGTGGTCAGTCGGAAAAGCTCGAGGCCGGAACTGGACTTGGTGAAGGTGAAGGCGCTGAAGACATTAGCAAAGACATCCAAGACGATGAGGACTTGACAGAACTAGCCCAGCAACCAGACGAAAAGGGAGACAAGGAAGATGTTGAAGATGAGAAGGACGCTGTCGACATGGGTGGAGAGGAGATGGAAGGCGAGATGGGTGATGTAGCTGACGACGGGGAAGATGAGGAATCCGGCAGTCAGAAGGATGGAGATGACGATATAGATTCAGAGGCAGGAGAGGTTGATGATTTAGGACCCTCAACTGTAGATGAGAAGATGTGGGATGGAGGTGAGGAGACAGAAAAAGATAGGAAGGGTGATGAAGGGAAGGGCACTTCAAACAAGGACGAGCAGGTTGCTGCTCAGGAGGAGGAAGGCAAGCCAGAGCAAGGAAAAGATGAGCCAGAGGATGAAATGGAAATGGATGCTGGTGTTGATGAGTCTGAAAATGTGGGTGGCGAGGAAATGGAGAAGATGGACCCTCATACCAAAGATGGCGAAACTCTAGAGTTACCGGACGAGCTAAACATGGACGATAACAAGTCTGACTCCGGGACTGACGACGCGAACATGATGGATGATGGGGAGGATGAACTTTTCGATGAGGAGATGGATACGGAACAGGGGCCGGCGGAGCCGGATGCTGCCCCGGAAACTGCAGAGAGTCCTAGTAGCACCACAGGACATGTTGAGGATGAAGAAGAGCAAAATATAGATGAGGGGGAGGAGCAAGCAGATGCAGACGATTCGGTAGTTCCGTTACCCAATCAGCAGCGTCTTGGCGATGATTTAAAGCCAAGTGAAGATCAAAAGGATGCAGCTAATGGTGCCGAAGTTGGAGTGGGTACTGATTCTCTGGAAAATATCCAACACGACCAAGAGGCATCTGCAAGCGCAGCGAACCAGGACGATAGCGCCAAAGGAGAAGCATCTGAGAAGGATGAGCAGTCTACAGCTGAGGAAGGTAAATTCGGACAGACTTCTAAACCAGACGCAGCCGGCAGGGATGGGGATAGCCAGGAAATGTCAGAAGCCCAACCTTTCAAGCAAATTGGCGATGCCCTTGAGCGGTGGTATAATCAGCAACGCCAAATCCGCGATGCCACTAATAAGGACGATAAGCAAGTTCAGCAGATTGAGAGAGAAGTCAATATGGCTGATGCTGACTTTGAACATCTCCCGGACAAAGAGACTCAGGCAGATACGCAAGCGCTTGGGGCGACTTCGGAAGAGCAGGCAAAAGCGTTAGATGAAAGCATGGCTTTACCGACAACTGAGAAAGAAGAGCACGTAACGGCTGTGCTAGAAGACAAGGACGCAGAGCAGACCATTGATGATAATGAAGACATCGATATGAAGGATGCCGAACCCGATCATCAAGAGAGACACCATACTGAAAGTGATGGAAGGCCAAAAGCATTCGTCGGCGAACAAAAGCCTTTGACCTTCCCAGACGAAGAGATGCAGGACGTCGAAGAATGCTTAGACGATCACTCAGACACTGCTTCTGTCCATGAAGTTGAAAATCAGTTTTCTCTTACCCACCTCGACACGACAAACGTTCTACCCACCCCTGAGACTGCTCGCTCCCTTTGGCTTCATCATGAAAGCACGACCCACTCACTTGCGCAAACGTTAACCGAGAATCTCCGTCTAATTCTTGCTCCTACCCTCGCCACCAAACTCCGTGGCGACTTCCGCACCGGTAAGCGTCTTAACCTTAAACGAATAATACCGTACATTGCCTCGGGCTACAAGCGTGACAAGATTTGGCTCCGCCGGTCCCAGCCTAGCAAACGGGCGTACCAGATCATGATCGCACTTGATGATAGTCGCAGTATGGCCGAGTCCGGTGCCGCTAACCTAGCACTCAAAACGCTTGCCCTAATTACACGCTCCCTGGCTATGCTTGAAGTAGGGGAAGTAGCCGTCGTGGGATTCGGAGACGAGGTGAAGGTAGCGCACGAGTTCGACAAACCGTTCACTAGCGAGGCTGGGGTAGAGGTTTTTAGCCAGTTTGGATTTCAACAGCAGCGAACGGATGTGAAGAAGCTAGTAGAGAAGAGCTTGGGGTTGTTCCAGGATGCGAGAATGGGTGGGGTGGGGAGGATGGAGGAATTGTGGCAGTTACAGCTTATTATCTCCGATGGCATCTGCGATAACCATGGAGAAATATTGAGGCTAATTAGACGAGCCCAAGAGCAAAGGATCATGGTTGTCTTCATCGTTGTAGATGCCACAACTGGCCAAACACAGGGGCAGGCAGGGACCGATACGGCCGGAAAATCAAGAGCGCAGGAGGGAAAAGATAAGCAGAGTATACTCGATCTGCAGTCTGTGGATATTACGGCCGAAGGAAAAGTGGTTAGATGGCGGTATATGGACCGTTTCCCGTTCCGGTGGTATTTGGTAGTGAGGGATGTAGTAGAGTTACCCGGCGTTTTGGCAACGGCGTTGAGGCAATGGTTTGCGGAGGTTGTAGATGCGGCTGGATGAGTATTTCTTTTACTTCTGTATTCCTTATGTACACTTTAAGGTCGTACATTCATATTTTCGATGTCCTGGTTGTACCCTCATCAATAGCTTTAGAAATTAAGAGGAACCTGTGAAAGCTATTTTGCATATTTGGTCATGAATTACTTAACAGCTCGTACTAAATGTATATCTAGTAGTGTCGGTCAAAGGGGCCACGCCTTGAATGTTTACGAAGAGTTCTGAGATAATCTCGGTGCGAAACCGACAAGTGAAGCCAAGAGCCTAGCGACGTCATGGCTGAAAAAAAAGGGTGCCACCTTCTAAAACCCTTGATTTGACAACGTGCAACGCGCGTCCTTCGTCTAGCAATTGGACCTGCAGAAGAATCTGCTAGGCGCCACCATTTATTACTCTGTGCGTGCCATATATCGACCAGGATGGCAACAGATCTCCCAGTCTTCTCTACTTCTGCTATCAGCAGTATCTCGATAAGAGTCATCAACACTTGCTTCAAGTAGTCGTTGTGAACATAACCCCTAGTTATTCTTTGCTTACTCGAGGGAAATCTAGAAGACTTGGAAGAACCTAAATACCAGTGTCGTGGTGGGGTGGTTCCTGAAATTTACAACACGTCAAGATTCAAGAGCCGAACCCGATTGGAACCACAGGATTTTGCATCACGCCTTAGGGCCCTATCAAGCAGCCCAAAGTTCGAAATCTTTACGGCTTGTAGCGAAGGTCTCCGCAAATGCCTCCAGGATGGGTGGCCAAAATTACCCCAGCGTTTCAGGTGGATGGAGCCTTACAACCCTTCCGTCTTCTTCGCCAAGACTGGAGGAATATACCTAAACGATACTTATCCGACTGGAAAGTCTTCAATCAATTGGTTGTCGCGAGTGCCGTCTATGTGTTTTTCACGAATCTCCTACCTGGAATTACTTTTGCTAGCGATTTATACGTTCTCACGGGGAAAAATTGGGGAACTATTGAAGTGGTGTTTAGCACAGGACTCTGCGGCATCATCTTCTCCTTGTATGTATTCTTTTCGACCCTATATTTCTACGCGTCATGTCTTCATCTTCACTAAATTAAATGGGCTTCCAAGCACATTTGAACTCTATTTTCTCCCACTTGGACGTCATTTGTGTTATGCCAAAGATTTTGGCGTATAATAGAATTTATGTAACTGCATACTAAATCCTATTTCTCTAGATTCTCAGTCCAACCATTGACTATCCTGGGAGTTACTGGCCCTTTTTCAATCCTAGCAGAGAATATATTTTCTCTATGTGAAACCTCTTTCAATGTAAGTATTCCCTCGTTCTCGTATCTGTTTCTGCTAACCATAACAGATACCTTTCCTCCCATTCATGGCATGGTCTTTAATACATGCAGCATGGATGCACTACCTTCTTGCCATATTTAATGCGCATGACTGGACTATGCGATACGTCACTACGTTCTCGACCGAGATATTTTCTCTCCTAAACAGCATCATCTACTTCCACAAAGCAGTTCAAGAGCTCCAAAGAGCTCAGAATGCTCTATCGTTTGCCGCGTTTCTCTATTCTATCATCGGTGCCATCGGCACCTGCATCGTTGCCATTTTCCTGTCCTCTGCAGAAGGCTGGAGGCCTTTTTTTCACCGGTATATCCGAATGGGACTTGCGGAATATGCTGCCGCAATCAGCATCATTATCTTCATTGGGCTTCCGCATGTCGGCGAACTGGCGTCTTTAGATAAGGAGACGCTTCAAGTCAGCAAATCCTTTACTCCAACCAGTCCCGACAGAACCGTCTTTTTCGTCCAGTTCTGGCATCTGCCGGTCAGTTGGATCTTTGCTGCACTCATACCGGGCCTCATCATTACTGTTCTCTTCTTTTTCGACCATGAAGTTAGCAGTATTATTTGCACGATTAACCGCTACGGCACACGGAAGCCAGGTGGGTTCGCCTGGGACATTGTCTTACTAGGTACAACCACCGCATTGTGTGGCATCCTAGGAATTCCGCCCGCAAATGGACTACTTCCGCAAGCACCACTGCACTCGGAGAGCTTGATGCATGACGAGAAAGAGAGTATGAACCGAGTCGGACCTGATGGAGAACAAAAGACGGAAGTTCGAGTTTCCCGCCGCGTCTACGAGCAACGCTGGAGTCATTTCCTCCATGCAATCGGCATCTTGGCCTTTGTTAGCCCACCGTTGATGCATGTGCTAGGCTTGACGCCCACAAACGTGCTAGCAGGCTTGTTCCTTTTCATGGGCGAGCAGAGCCTTTCAGTCAAGTAAGTCGAGACCCAATTGGGTCTATTCGTCCCTGCTAACAAATTTGCAGCCCGATATTATATCGCACTTTCTACCTCCTCACGCCTCCGCCGGAGCTCCCGAAACTACCAACGAGCATTTCCAGCTACGTGCCCATTCATATCTATACAATAACACAGATCATTGTCACCACGGGAATTTTCATCATCACCTTGACCAAAGCGGGTCCGGCTTTCCCAATTATAATCATTGCGCTGGTCCCAGTCCGGCTGCAGCTCATGAATAAGCTCTGGAGTAGAGACGTGCTCCGATATGTGGATGCGTGGGCCTGTCGCGATGGTACTCCTGAAAGTGACGAAGATAGGCGAAAGGCTGGAGTCGAGGTGGAGTTACAGGTACGCAGTGGGAGTACGAGTGAGCTAGATGATGTGGAGAGGGGAAGAGTTGGGGATATGCCGGAGCCGATGATGACAAGGCGGCTGTCTCAGGATGACAAAAAGGAGGAGTAAAATTGATAGAACTAAGGAGGGATTTTGGGAAGCTAGTATAGACAGAGTCTACATACACTCAACAGCCTCGTTTTCAAGGATAGAACTATTACTAAAGCCATCCACTTCACTTCTTTACAACCTAGTTCGCAACTTCCCTGACTCTTCTATCTATCACACAACTGCCTTTCCCCCTCTACCCACCTAAACAGCTCACTAAGCCCCATGACAATCTTCTTACCCTGGAAGAACTTCTGCTCGTCCGGCACGATCACTCAACATAATAAGGGTCCTGGACCGCCTGCGCCCACACCTCCAGCGACGCCACCTCCAACATCACAGCGCCATCATATCACCAGCGAAGCCTAACTGGCTGATTAGCTCTTGTTTATTTAGTTACTGAGTAAGTAGATTACAAGGATTTAGCCCGGACTTGCTGACAAGCAAGCCAAGCTGGCTTGTGGGACGTGCGCGAGCCGTGCAAAGGCTAATTTATGGTACAAGCTCACGTGCACCGTCCTCATTTTGAGCTTTGCACAGCTCGCGCACGTCCGACAAGCCAGCTTGGCTTGCTTGTTAGCAAGCCCGACTTGGCTTCGTCTGGGCGATCTTGGTCTTCACAGTAACAAACAGATCTATCCCCATGTCGTTCTCTACCTCTATCAATCTTAAGAGTTTTTTTTTGAAGTAACTAAATCCTGTCGGCATCACTCCGAATATTGGTCGAATGACTGGAAAGTACTCCGTGACTTGAAACCGTATGCTAAGGCGAACGTAATGCAAGATACGATGAATGTAAGACCATTATTAAGTGTGCAGCGAGTGCATAAGACCAGTAATATTATACATATCCTTAGAAAAACTTCCATAATAGCACGTACATGGGACCAAGTAGGCCGAAACACTGCACGCGCTTCTTTAAAACCGATTAACTTGGGTAGCACCACTCCCCTTAGCCTCTTTGGCTCTCTTCATGGCCTCTCTTTCAAATTTCCTTATCGCTCTTAAATCCGGCGGTTTTTCAATCCCTAGCCTATTCCGTAACTCGTCAACATCAGTTTCCAATTCCTCTTCCCAATAAACATTAATCACGTTATCCGCCAGCAACCCATTTCGAACCGCCCAAGGGCCATATATCTCCCAAAACCGTTGCCATTCCTTCTTCTTTAGCGTCAGAGCAGCAAATACGCTCATCCCTGTCATCGGAAGCCCAGTATTTGCAAACTCAAAAGCTTTAAGCGCGACTTCGCCCTCTCGAAATACAGGTAGTCCAACGAGAGCATGGTAAAAATCGTGACATTCTCGATACCTTTGCATGACGTAGGCACATTCAGGGTCATCAATATAGTGCACCGCAGCGCGGGTATCAGGGGAGACACCTTCGCGGTCTAGCCAGGCCGCGTAGGCATAACCAACGGTATTAGAGGGTAGAGAACGCAGGCGAGGAATGGAGAGAGATGTGGATGTGATGCGAGGACGGTCGTGGAGGATTCGCCGACCAGTAGGTGAGAGGAGCATGCGGTTACGAAGGTGATCGATAAAGAAGGGTTGGGCAGTGGCTTCGCCTAGAGCGGCTATGAGGTCTAGGAAGATGATTTAGCATACTTTAATTAATGGCACACGACCATGTATAGGTAGATTGCGGGTTAGAATATAGTAAACAGGACATACCTCCACGGCGCGGGTCTCTAAAACATAATAGAGCGGATCCTATTGCTAGAGCTCCGCGCTCAATCTTAGTAAGAGGAATGTGGCCCTCATAATTGGGCGGAGGGCGGTTAAGAAGGGAGAAGAATCTATAGCTTGCAGGGAGTACGAGGATGCGAGAAACAGTACAAGATGGGGAGGGTGAATGGATAAGAGGCCTGGCTAGCGAATGTTTTAAGAAGCTAGCCATTGCAACATGGAGACGGCTCGGTGGTGGGTAGATCAATAGCTAGTGGAGGTCGTAGACCTAAAGTGCGGTTATCTCGGGGTAACGCACGGGCCACATACTACCTCTTGCGAATTCCTTGACCATACTTCAGGGGTAGGCTAGTTGCATTCTACAAGGGTATGGCCGGAGCGGGTCGGCCGTCCTCCCTGCAAGTGGTGGCGATATCTAGCCAAATTACTTTCATTACCGTTTAGTATCTACAGTACGTATTAGGTAGGCCCGTACATAAATCTTAGTTGCAAGCAAAAGTTACAGAGGTACCACGCAACGCTAGAGTTACATAGCAATGTCACCCCTACTCCCTTCACTGCCTTTTACGTGTCAGCCACCTTAACACACAATAAAGCAATCCCTCACAAGTTCATCATCTCACCTCAGCGTACCTTTCCTCACCAACTCGTTTTCCTACCGGTAGCCGCCCGCCCAGACACTCTCTCGACCGTGGATATCCATACTGCGCCGAGTGACTTATCGCGAGTCGCATGAAGTGATAAAATATTAATCACTCGCAGTACGTTCTCTTCATTAACCTTTATCTTCAACCTCACATCTTGTCACAAGCCCATTAAAGAGACTATCGAACATTTTATCAGATTTCTTCAGCCTCACATCTTGTCACAAGCCCATTAAAGAGACTATCGAACATTTCATCAGATTTCTTCAGCCTCACATCTTGTCACAAGCCCGTTAAAGAGACCGTCGAACATTTTATCAGATTTCTTTAACCTCACATCTTGTCACAAGCCCATTAAAGAGACCGTCGAACATTTCATCAGATTTCTTTAGCCTCACATCTTGTCACAAATCCATTAAAGAAACCTTTTCAAAATGACTACTTATTTCGGTGAATCCGGTAGCGACGCTCGCTATTATCTCCGCCCTTACACTATGTCTGCCTCAACCGCCGCCAAAGCCTCCGCCCCTGCCGTCGCCCCAACCTCCACCCAAGTCTCCGCCCGAGCCTCCGACGAAGCGATTGATATTACTCCTATCACATCTTCTCAGCTTTTGGAGGGACTTGAAGACCAAACTCGGACGTTTACCTCAATTTCTGGACTACGAAGCGCTATTAGAACGCTTTCTAACCATTTGTATCAGGGTACAGCAATAAGTCAATATCTGGTTTTTCAGTCTGTTACAGAGGGTGACTTTGCCGAAATTGAGGAAAAGCGCTATGCAATCAGGAGGGGCTTACGGTTCACTTACTGCACGGACATTGACACCTTAATAATTAAAGTCCCCTCAAGGGAGCATGAAAGAGTGAATAGGGCTTTCACACATGACTTTGCGCGTCGGATCGAACACATGGGATTGACAGATATTGACGACCTCTGTGATATGGGTGGAACAACATATACGGGACGTTCGACAAAAAAGGAAGCCGACTCATGCTGGAGGCCTGTTGCTACCCGACCAAATCCGCTGGATTGGCCAACACTTGTCTTTGAGGTTGGGGTGTCAGAAACATTGCGTAAGCTCAGAAATGATGTGCGATGGTGGTTGGCCAATTCCCAGGGTCGCGTAAAGATTGTTCTTCTTTTTAAGATTGATCGAGTGGCAAGAACGATACATATTGAGAAGTGGGAGTGTAGACCGGTGACTCCCACATATGCTCTTCGATCAAATCGGCCGCCCGTACAAGTCCCTACCCAAATACAAACAGTTGACATTGACGCAAACGGTGTTGTTACCGGAAGTCCTCCCGCAACGACGCCGCCCCTCGTCCTGCACTTTCAGAACATCCTTCTCCGACAACCTGTCCCACCGGAGCAGGACGTGATATACACTGCGCAAAACCTTCAAAGATTGGCAAATGGTATCTGGGCTGTTTTATAGTAGAAGACGGATGACCCGGCGGTTGCATTTTTCTTAAATTGGCTTTCATTAAGCGGAGAGTAACCTCCCTCCCGGTGTGGCGAAAACCCTGCGTTCATGTCTCCGACACCGTTAGTACTAGCTATCATATCCTGAGAGCCAAGCTTCAATGACATGACAGGCCAATCTAAAAATGTTTATTTAACTTCTTTGCTGAAGCTGAAAATGGGCTTAGCGTACATTCTTGTCCTAATTTTTGGTGTGCAAGATGAAAGTTATCGGGCGACATCTGATGTAGATTGCCTAGCACAGGTATAATTGGGGTCTATCGCTTCTCAGTAAATCTTGGCAGGAACAGGTTTTCATGCTTGCCCGGTGGGTATCCCTAGGGTCTCATGCCAGATCCTAGAGCCTTGAAGGTTATCACAATTACCAAGACGGCAACGTCGACAGCAAGCGTGGTATTGTCCACCATCCCGGATTTAGGCATGGAGATCTTGTATTTGTTCATTGAGTTGGTTAATTGGCGGAGGCTTCGATACAGTAATACAACAGGCACTCAAGATCCGGAGTTTGCACTTAAGTGTGTCAATTCTAACTCGGAGTCCAGGCAGGCAAGTCAAGCTCTTCCCGAAGGGTGGAATCTCCTCGCATTTCGGGAAAGGCATTAGATGGGGTGAAATAGAAGCTTCTTACCAGGTATTCAGGCAGTAGTAATTGAGCGTTTATCACTTTTCATTCGGCTTGCTGCTGTTAGCCCCATAGATATAAAGCTCAAATCAGGTCAACATGCAAAGTAGGTAACTTTCCATTGGGCAGGAAGATAGTTGCGATTACGGGAGCAGCTACAGAAGGTGGGGGGTTGACTGATGACTAAGGGTACAGGTATCAACCTCGAGTTTGCAAAGCTTTGCCATGAAAGATATTGTCAAGTCATTATTGGAGATGTGCGATTGACGCCTGAAGCTGAGGAATGGATTGCAACAACGAAAGAGTCGACATCAAAAGTCCTATATCAGCAAACAGACGTAGCAAAATAGGACCAATTGCAGGATTTGATAAATGCGGCAGAGAAGAGTTTTGGAAATGTTCCTGACTTGGGAGTACTTGTTAGCCTTGTGGCATTCTGAAAATGTTCTGAAACCTGTTTCTAGATGCGTCGCAGGCGCAGGTGTCTTCGAGCCTTTAGGTGATTGAGTTTATTAGAGCGAACTGTCGAACGACGCGCTAATTGCGATCGTCGTCCTGTTTCCTATGTGGGTATAGATTAGAGGTGTCCCGGCTATTTCAATTGACTATATATATTGAGGCTCAATAGCCTACATTAATTCGATAGAGTTCTCATTCTTGACTGCTCCGTTCGACACGAACACTCTAACTTTCTCCAAGGAGTGGTTCAACTTCTGGGAAGATCCTGGAACTGATGGCTATAAGTCGGTTGATATCAACGTAGCTCATGCAATCAAGTTTACTTGAACGAGTATTCGAGCGCTCTTGGGGAAAAAGAGGAAGGGCGTTATTCTCGTCGTGGGATCGATCGCCAGGTAAACGCCTGACTTCACCAGGCCTCTCTGTGTAGCTACCAAACATGCAATTTCGGGATTCGTGCGAAGCCTTGCGTTTCTCGATGAGTACCCCGGCATCACGGTAGTTTGCAGTGCTCCGGCGTATGATTTAACTTGAGTAGTCGTGGACGCATCTGCTGATTGATGATACAGGATAGTCCTTACCCGACTGCGGACAGACTGCCCTGAGATGAAGAATTATTCGGTGATAGAGCATATTGCTTTGGGCCCGAAAGATATTGCTGAGAGCGCTGGCGGGGTCTGGGATGTTGGTGGCACGGTTCTCAAGGTAGCCGAAGGGCAGCCATGGAGGGAGGTCCCAGCATATAATGCTCCTCCACCGGTAGGTGTGGGTGCGAACACGAGCAGATTGCGGCAGACCAGCGAATCCTGGATATATTGGAGAAGGAGAGAGGCGTCGCATTGAAGTCGTAAGCGCCAAGTCACGTGAGAAATCCCAGCATCACCAGAATGGTGATTGGTAGAAATCAATCTAGATATGCATTGCCAAGTGTAGTTAAAATGAGTGTAGACGTAGTTTCTATTCCACGAGTCTGGATGTGGTCACGTTCCCAAAGCACGAGGACTGTTTCGTCAGCTAAAACCAGACCGATAGTCTTACCAGGTGGAAAATTCGACGGGCGATCTCCGGCCGTTTCCGCAATTGAGATTATCTGGCCTCATCTAGCTATTTAGCCGGCACAGAA
>Ga0307515_10006743_pt1 | contig 22862 bp, 25 predicted proteins | sample 17_EM_MG_FD_194513 | JGI IMG/M metagenome (GOLD analysis project Ga0307515, IMG submission 194513) | Populus trichocarpa ectomycorrhiza microbial communities from riparian zone in the Pacific Northwest, United States - 17_EM | ecosystem: Host-associated > Plants > Roots > Unclassified | place... | reverse complement strand
ATATTTTTAACCAGATACAGCATACCATTACCGGCTGGCCGGGTGGCAAGCCGAATGCAGATGACTCACAACGGCCTGAAAGAGCTTTGCCTGCAAAAAAACGCTCGGTTATCTTCTCCCCGCACCCTGATGATGATGTGATCTCGATGGGCGGTACCTTCATCCGCCTGGTTGACCAGGGACATGATGTGCATGTGGCCTACCAAACATCGGGCAATACCGCCGTCTGGGACGATGATGTGCTGCGCTACATGGAATTCGCTATCGACTTTACCAAGAGCATCGGCGAAGACGGCGGCCATCTGACCAAATTATACGAAGAAATGCGCGCTTTCTTCCCGCAAAAACAACCCAACCAGATTGATACCCGCGAAATCCGCAATGTAAAAGGTTTCATCCGTAAAACAGAGGCGATCTCGGGTGCCCGTTATGCAGGCTTGGAGGATGATCATATCCACTTTATGGCCTTGCCCTTTTACGAAACAGGCAAAACCAAAAAGAACACCGTTGGCGAAGAAGATATTCAGCTGACCATCGACCTGTTACAAAAAATAAAGCCACACCAGATTTTTGCTGCCGGCGATTTTGCCGATCCGAATGGCACCCACCTGGTTTGCTTCAACATTATCCTTGCAGCTCTTGACCGTTTGAAAGCAACCGAAGAATGGGTAAAAGACTGTTGGCTGTGGATGTACCGCGGCGCATGGCACGAGTTTGAAACCTATGAAATTGAAATGGCTGTACCGTTATCCCCGCAGGAAGTGATTCGTAAGCGTAATGCTATCTTTAAACACCAATCACAAAAAGACAGGCCTGTTTTCCCTGGTGATGATGCAAGGGAATTCTGGGTTAGGGCTGAGGATCGGACGAGAGATACTGCTAAAAAATACGATAGACTTGGCTTGGCAGAATATGAAGCCATGGAAGGATTTAAGCGTTATAAGTTTTAAGAGGTTGTACGTTTTACGTGGTACGTTATACGTCAGATCACAACAAGGTAATTCTATCGCCTACTTATTCTGGTTCTATTTATGCAGAAATTTAAGGACTTAATTCTATGGAAAGAAGCTCATCAACTTACCGTTAAAGTTTATGAGGTATCCAAAAAATTCCCAAAGGAAGAGCTATTTGGTGTTACGTCCCAATTAAGGCGGGCGGCAACATCAATCTCTTGCAATATAGCAGAAGGTTGCGGTAGATATACCTCGAAAGACTTTGCAAATTTCCTTCAATTTCGCTCGGCTCAACTAATGAAACTGATTATCTAACAATATTGGCGAAAGATCTAAACTATCTTTCCGAAGGAGATTTCGTCATATTACAGGAAAAAATCAATAAGGTAAGAGCAATGAATATTAACTTACTCGAAAAAGTAAGGAACAAAAACGTATAACTTAAAACGTCCAACGTATAACCTAATGACCCAACAGGAAAAAAACCCAAGACTCCTCTCCCTTGATGTAATGCGTGGGGCCACAATTGCCGCCATGATATTGGTTAACGACCCCGGCGATTGGGGGCATATTTATCCGCCGCTGGAACATTCCAAATGGAATGGATGTACGCCTACAGACCTGGTATTTCCATTTTTTTTGTTTATGGTTGGCGTATCGGTTACCTATGCTATGGAAAGCAGGAAAGCAACTGTTTCTCATGCTAAATTAATTCTTAAAGCACTACAACGCACCGCTATCTTAATTGCCATCCCCTGGATAACGCAATTGATATTTCATTGGGATCGAGGCTTTTCGCATTTAAGGTTTCCCGGCGTATTGCCACGTATAGCTTTGGTCTATTTTATTTGTACCATCATCTATCTAAAAACATCACAAAAAACACGCGACTGGATTTTTGCCGGCGCGTTAATTGGTTATTTTATCATCATGACGCTTATCCCCGTGCCGGGTGTAGGCTATGCCAACCTGGAACCGGCCACTAACATGGGGGCCTGGATAGACAGGTTGGTTTTTACCACCAATCACCTCTGGAGTGAATCGCACACCTGGGACCCCGAAGGCTTATTGGGTACCTTACCTGCTGTGGCAACCGGGTTGTTCGGTATCAGGATTGGCAGTTGGTTGAAGCTAAAAGATGTAGACGATAATGTTAAGGTAAGCTGGATGTTTACCTATGGCGTTATAGCCGTTGTTGCGGGGCTGGTTTGGGATTTGTTTTTCCCCATTAATAAAGCCCTGTGGACAAGCTCTTTTGTGCTTTATACCGGCGGACTGGCCACCATTGCGCTTGCACTAAGCTACTGGCTTATTGATGTGCAGGGGCGCAAACGGTTTACTTATCCTTTCGTGGTTTTTGGAGCCAATGCCATTACGGCGTATGTGCTTTCGGGTTTTATTCCGCATTATATGAACATGATAAAAATTGGCGGATTATCTATTTATCAAACCTTTTTTGCGCCCCATTTCTCGCCCCTGAATGCCTCATTGGCAAGTGCCATATTTACAGTTATTATATTATGGCTGGTGATGTGGATATTGTATCTTCGAAAAATAATTATCAAAATATAGTAAATGAAATTTAAACCAACCCTTATCGCCTTAATGGGCATTTTGCTCTTCTGCATCACCAACTCAAAGGCACAAACCACCACTCCATCCTTCAGTGCATCGCAATTAAAAGCGGCCGAAAATTTTTTGATAGCCACCGGGATAAACAGCCAATTTGGAGGAATTGTTGATAACATGATAAATACATCAAGCGCCCAGGTTCCCGAAGCACAACGAGGAGAATTTGTAAACGTAATGAAACGTTTTATGGTCAAATACTATTCGTGGGATGTATTAAAAACTGAATTTGCAAAAATATACGCCACAGAGTATACCGAAGATGAACTCAATCAGTTAACGGCCTTTTACAATTCGCCGCTTGGTAAAAAGTTAAGCGCGAAAACGCCAATTTTAATGCAAAAGGGCATGGCTTTAGGGCAAAAAACCGTAGCCGACCACAGGCCCGAGCTGGAGCAAATGATGCAAGACGCATTTGCGAAAAAAGAAGCACCAGCGACAAAGCAATAATTAAGGACCACAATTTGTAACTAATAGTTTCGTTTAGCATCTTAGCATAAAATATTCCCTATAATAATATGAATTTAAATAAACAGCTTTCTGTAGCCGCTTTAGCTTTCCTTATAGCTTCAGGAAGTGCTTTTGCACAAGTTAAAAAAAAGCCGGCACCATCGCCCAAAAGCAAACCGGTAGCATCGCAATTGCTTGCAAAGGCAGATGTATTGCCCATAGATAATAAGGTAATAATTGGCAAACTGCCTAATGGCCTTACTTATTACATCAGGCAAAATGTTGAACCTAAAAACAAAGCCGAACTTTACCTGGTAAACAAGGTAGGGTCTGTTTTAGAAACCGATGATCAGCAAGGCCTTGCCCACTTTACCGAGCACATGGCCTTTAACGGCACCCGCGATTTCCCTAAAAACCAAATGGTTGATTACCTGCAAAAATCAGGTGTGAAATTTGGCGCCGATTTAAATGCTTACACCTCATTTAACGAAACCGTTTACCAGCTACCCATTCCTACCGATACGGCAGCTATTTTTAATAATGGCTTTAAAATATTGGCCAACTGGGCAGGCTACGTAAGCTTCGATCCTGCTGAAATTGATAAAGAACGCGGTGTTGTTTTAGAAGAGCAGCGGCTGCGCGGCAAAAACGCGCAGGAGCGTTTGCAACAGCAGATATTGCCCGTGTTGCTTAATAGCTCCCGCTACGCATTGCGTTTGCCTATAGGTAAGGAAGATATCCTTAAAAACTTTAAACCCGAGACAATAAAAAGCTTTTACCATGACTGGTACCGCCCCGATTTGCAGGCGGTAATTGCGGTGGGCGATTTTGACCCTAAACATGTTGAAGAGCTGATAAAGCAAAACTTCTCGGGCCTGCAAAACCCAACTGCCGAAAAACCACGCACAAAGTACACCGTACCTGCTACACCGGGTACTGCTGTTAAAATAGCTACAGATAAGGAATTCCCTTACACGCTGGCCGAAATCATTGTAAAACATCCTGGTACAACGGTTAAAAACACCGTTGACTATATGCAGAGTGTCAGGATCAGGTTGTTTAACCAGATGCTGAATGCCCGTTTAGGCGAATTGCTGCAAAAACCAAATCCACCGTTTTTATTTGGCCGCTCAAGCTATGGCGGCTTTTTGGGCGAACAGGATGCCTTTACTTCCATTGCCGTTGCCAAAACGCCTGCCGAATTAGAAGGCGCCATTAAAGCCGTTGTTGCCGAAACAGAACGGGCCCGCAAGTTTGGCTTTACCCTTACCGAACTGGAGCGCGCCAAACAGGATGCGTTGGTGCAAATGGGTAATGCCTATAAAGAGCGTGATAAAACACGATCAGCAAATTTTGTACGTGAGTATCAGCAACACTTTTTGGAAGGCGAAGCAATCCCCGGTATTGAGTACGAATACAATTATTATGTAAACAACATTAACAAGATCACGGTAGATCAGATGAATGCTTTGGCCGGTAAATTTATTGGCGACCAAAACAGGGCCGTGATTGTCGAAGCCCCCGAAAAAGACAAGGCTACCTTACCAACCGAAGCCACATTACTGCAATGGATAAGTGCGGCAGGACAAGGTGTTAACGCCTATGTTGACAATGTATCATCAGAGCCTTTGTTAAGTAAATTACCCGAGGGTACCAAAGTTGTGAATACCGTTGTCGATTCGTTAATTGGTACTACTACTATAACCCTTGGTAATGGGCTTAAAGTGGTATTAAAGCCAACCGATTATAAAAACGACCAGATCCTGATTAATGGCTATGCCTTTGGTGGCTCGTCGTTAGCAAGCGATGATGATTTTACATCGGCTAACCTGGCTTCGTCTATCATTAGCAGCAGCGGTATTGCGCAGTTTAACCAGGGTATGCTCGATAAAAAAATGGCCGGCAAAAATGTGAGCATTACACCGTACATCAGCGAGTTTGCCCAGGGTATTTCGGGTAACTCATCGCCTGCAGATTTTGAAACGGCGTTGCAGTTAATTTACCTGTACTTTACCCAGCCACGCAAGGATAACGATATCTGGCAATCAACAATTGCCCAAACAAAATCTGTATTGGCCAACAGGGGCCTCGATCCGCCGAGCGTGTTCCAGGATACAGTATCGGCCACGTTAAGCAACCACAATTTCAGGGGAATGGTTACCACGCCCGAAAGGCTGAGCAAAGCATCATTGGATAAGGCCTACAGCTTTTATAAAGCCAGGTTTGCCGATGCAAGCAATTTCACCTTCACCCTGGTGGGTAATTTTGATGTGGAAACGGTAAAACCATACCTGGAGCATTACTTAGGAGGTTTGCCATCAACCAATAGCAAAGAAACCTACAAGAATTTGAACATTCAACCTCCGGCAGGCGAGGTCACCAAAATAGTTAATAAGGGTGAAGCCGAAAAAAGCAGTGTGCAACTGGTATTCAGCGGAGATTATGAGTATAACGATGCCAATAACATCCAAATGGATGCATTGGAGGAAGTATTGAATATTAAATTGATTGAACGCCTGCGCGAGCAGGAAAGCGGTGTTTACGCTCCTGGCGTAAGGGCGGGTTACCACAAAACGCCAAGCGGCAGGTATAGCATCACCGTTTATTTTGGATGTGCGCCAGCGAATGTCGACAAAATGATTGCCTCTACCCTGGATGAGATAGCCAAGCTTAAACAAAATGGTGCCCTACCAACCGATATCCAAAAATTTGTAGCCGAAGAAGCCCGCAGCACACGCGAGCAAATGAAAGAAAATGTTTTTTGGGCCGGATACCTGGCGTCATCGTCACAAAACGGCGAAAACCCGGATCAAATTTTGCAACACGTAGGTAACCTTGAACAGGTAACTGTACAAAGTACCAAAGATGCAGCCAATAAATACTTAAGCGGCAAAAACTTTATCAAATTGATTTTACTGCCCGAGAAGAAATAATTATTTCTTGCTGATTGTAAAAGCGCCCTGTCGGTTTACCCGGCAGGGCGCTTTTTGTTGGTCCCATCAATATGGTCTTTCGCTTAATGCATATTGATATAGGCAGAAGCCGTCTCATGTGCTTTGTGCACCACAACAGCCACACATTTTTTAGTAGCGTCGTCTACCTCGAAGGATATGCCCTTATCGGCATCAGTATAAACCTGTACATTGTGGCCGTTGGCTTTATACCTGGTAACAGGTTTTAGCGAATAATTTTTTTTAACAGCATCTAAAGTAGCACCAACACCCAAATGACCGGCAGTTTTAAACCACGGCGATGTTACCAGTATTTTTTGGACACGGCTGATAGATTCATCTTTGCCGCCCATGTTACGGTGCGAATAAATACTGGTGCGGTAGCCTTTGGTATCGTGTTTGGCAAACCATACCATTAATGAGCTGCCCATGGCAGCATCCGAGCTATCGGGCTTGCCTAATTGCATTAAGGCCAGCTCCAGGTCCTGGTCAATCAGTATATGGCCTATTCCTTTTCCCGGCAAAATAAGGCGATCGCTTGTAACGGTACCCATAGTTGAGGTATCTGACATTATCAGCTTATCGGCTGCAGAATCATCAACGATAGATTTATCGGTTAGTGTAGTATCAGCCGCCCCGGTTTTGGCAGTATCGGCAGTTGATTGTTTTTGGGCTGGCTGGTTACAGGATAACAGGCCTGTTGCCAGCAATATGATCAGGCTACTTTTTATCATACTATAGCTAACAGGATTTATCACTAATTTGTTGGCGCGTATTTGTTGCATTGGCTAACTAAACGCAAATTCAATTGTTAAGCAAACGATGATTACAAAGGGCCGGCAGGTTATACAGCATTGGTACAAGCAAAAAAACTGGCAGCAATTCGCCTTTCAGCAGGAAATGGAGGCGGCCTACCTGGGCGGCTACTCCGGCTTGCTTAACGCCCCTACTGGGAGCGGCAAAACCTTTGCTTTGTTTTTGCCCTTCCTGGTCGATTTTATTAACAAATACCCCGATACTTACACCACGCAAAAAAACAATGGCTTGCTGATGCTATGGATAACCCCATTGCGTGCGCTCACCAACGATATCCGCAAAGCCATGCAGGAAGCCTGCGACGAAATGGGCTTGCCCTGGCATATAGCTACCCGCACAGGCGATACATCGGCAGCAGAAAAAGCCGCGCTGAAACGGAAATTACCCGAGGTGCTGCTTACCACCCCCGAAAGCCTGCACCTGATGCTGGCCCAAAAAGACTACCCCAAATTGTTCAATAACCTGCAGGTTGTAGTTATTGACGAGTGGCACGAACTCCTGGGCACCAAACGCGGCGTACAGGTGGAGCTGGGGCTGTCTAAGTTGAAAGCCTTAAGTCCGAAGTCTGAAGTCTTTAGTCAGGTCCCCGAAAAAGACTCAGGACTTATGACTCAGAACTTAAGACTCAAAATCTGGGGCATCAGCGCAACCATAGGCAACCTGGAGCAGGCGGCCGAGGTTTTGCTGGGCAATAACTTCCCGGCAGATCAGATCAGGATGGTGCGGGCCAACCTGGAGAAGAAACTGGATATCCAGTCCATCATCCCCGATAATGTGGAGAATTACTCATGGGCCGGCCATATTGGTTTAAAGCTGCTGCCGCAAGTGATGGAGATTGTGGCCAAAAGCAAAACCACGCTGATATTTACCAATACACGTTCGCAATCCGAGATCTGGTACCATGCTATTTTAGATAATTACCCGGAATATGCCGGCATTATGGCCATGCACCACGGTTCGTTGGATAACGAGTTGCGCAACTGGGTAGAGCAGGCCCTGCATGCCGAGGCCCTGAAACTGGTGGTATGCACATCCAGCCTGGATCTTGGGGTCGATTTTCGGCCGGTTGATTGCGTAATACAGGTGGGCAGCCCCAAAGGCGTGGCCCGTTTTATGCAACGGGCCGGGCGAAGCGGCCACCACCCGGGTGCGGTATCACGGGCGTATTTTGTGCCCACACACTCGCTGGAATTGCTGGAAGGGGCCGCGCTTAAAGCCGCCATTAAACGCGGCATATTTGAAAGCCGCGACCCTATGCTGCTTACCATGGATGTGCTGATCCAATACATGGTTACATTGGCCGTATCCGACGGTTTTAGGGCCGATGAGCTATTTAACGAGGTAAAGGGTACCTACGCCTTTGCCGACCTTAGCCGCAACGAATTTGGCCAGCTGCTGGAGTTTATAACCACCGGCGGCAAAACACTGGCGCAATACGATGAATTTTTAAAGGTAGAAATAGAGAACGGCCTGTACAAAGTAAACAGCCGCCGGGTGGCCATGCGGCACCGCCTGAGTATAGGCACCATCACCAGCGAGCTGAGCATCCGGGTAAAATGGTTAAGCGGCGGCAGCCTGGGCACCATCGAAGAATCCTTCGTATCCAAGCTTAAGCCGGGCAATACCTTCTGGTTTGCAGGCCGTAGCCTGGAGTTTATCCGGGTAAAGGAAATGACGGCCTTTGTCAAAAAATCAAACTCCACCAAGGGGTTGATACCCAGCTGGAATGGCGGGCGCATGCCCTTGTCGTCACAACTGGCTGCTGTGTTCAGGGATAAGCTGGACGAGGTGGCGCATGGCATCGAAAAAGATGTTGAAGTCATCGCCCTCAAGCCCTTGTTTAAATTGCAGCAGGAGTTATCGCACCTGCCCCAGAGCCACGAGTTTTTGATCGAGTCATTTAAATCCCGCGAAGGGCACCACCTGTTATTTTATCCTTTTGAAGGACGGCTGGTACACGAGGGGATGGCATCATTACTGGCTTTCAGGATCAGTAAGATCAGGAATGCCAGCTTCAGCATCGCCATGAACGATTATGGCTTTGAGTTGCTTACCGACGAGGACGTACCCATTGAGGACGTGCTGGAAGATGCCAGTTTTTTTTCGATAGATAACCTCATTGATGATATCCAGCACAGCCTGAATGCCAACGAGATGGCCCGCAGGCGGTTCAGGGATATAGCCCATATTGGCGGGCTGGTATTTACCGGCTATCCCGGGCAGCAGGTGAAGAATAAGCATTTGCAGGCATCAACCTCCTTATTGTTCGAGGTGTTTACCGAGTACGAGCCGGATAACCTGCTGGTGCGCCAGGCTTATAACGAGGCGCTGGCCTTCCAGCTGGAGGAGTTTAGGCTGCGGGCGGCATTGCAGCGGATAGCCACCCAAACCATCATCCTGAAAACCATTGAACGGCCTACGCCATTTGCCTTCCCGATAATGGTTGACAGCCTGGGCCGGGAAAAACTGACTACCGAAACTATGGAAGAACGTATTGCCAAAATGGCCCGCCGCTACGGTGCCGAAGGCGTTGGCGAAGTTGATGAAACCCGCAAAAACCGCAAGCCCGGCATCACCCGGAAGAAGGGATTTTAAGTGCCCTTAAAAACTGCACTTTACGAGTATCCACCTGTAGTTAATCAACATGCCATGTAAATAAAAACTGTTCAGCAGCGCTAGATATCATCGCATATTTTTTATATTTATAAGCAGTAAATCACCTCAAAAACCTATCGCCATGGCCTCAAAAATCAGCTTCAATACCGATAAAATACCGCGTTTAAATACGTTTATTCCACAGGCCGTAATAGCAGGCGGTTTAATATACGTTTCGGGCATGGCGGGGCTTAATCCCGAGACCGGTAAACTTATCGACGATACTTTTGAAGGGCAGGCCCGGCAGGCTTTTACTAACATCCAAACCATACTGCAGGAAGCCGGCAGCAATATGGATAACATCATAAAAACCACCATCTGGATGGTTAGCGGCCAGGACCCAACCTTTGCAGCCATCAATAAAGTTTATGCCGAATTCTTCCCCGAAAACCCGCCGGCACGCAGCGCCCCGCAGGTAATGCCTTTTCCGGGTGGTATCCTGGTTTCGGTGGAGTGCGTGGCGCTGGCGTAAGGTGAATTGCGGCACATCACGCTATAGTTTTCAGTGCAAATGTTTGGGTTATTTAATGAAAATAAAAAAAATAACGCAAAGGAGCACATGATATTTATACTTAATTTTTTATAAGGAGGTTGAAAAATGCTTAATGTATTATTCGTAATAACAAACGAATATCTGCAATTATTTTTTATGATATTGACAATAATAGTTGTCGCCGTTTTGGCTTATACTTTATTGTTAATTATCCGGGCATTAAAAAAATATTTGAGGGAAGAACGGTAGGTGGCGTTTTCCTGTACCCTTGGGTTTCTGCAATGCTATTAAGTTAAAGATTTTATCCCCCGGAGGGGGAAAAGCTTTGTAGCAAAAAAGAAAAATGTAGCACCGTGCCAGAGGTACGGAACTTTAGGCATCGTTCTAAAAAAGCTTACAGATTTTAGAGTTATCCTGTGATCAATTTACGGGTGGCGTACCTCTGGCACGCAAAAACGTTAATTCGTGTGTGCTACAAAGCTTGTACTCCTCTGGAGCACCTTTGCGCGAGACCCCAAATTTAATAGTGTTGGAGAGAAGGTAAATTGAGCGGCTAAACAACGCCTGGATGCCCTGCTGTGGACAAGCAAAGCTTCTGGTGAAGTGTTGTCACTTTACCGGCGAAAGCTTGCATTTTACGCATATTTCGGTTGTGGAACTATATAATACGGCGTTTTCGCTAAGCAACGAGTGCAGGGATACTAATACCAACACAGCCTAAACTGGGTGGGAGCTAAATTATTGAGGCATTTTCTTGTTTCGCTTTAGTCTTTTATTAAATTTATAGGAAATAACTTAACCTTATGGCTTCACTAAAAGATACACCGGAACATGCTGATGGGAATACTCCAAAATTTAAAAAAATATTAAAACATTTACTTAACGACGGCCACATTTTCCTAATCGTATTGTTAGGCATAGGCGGAATGTTTTTTTATACGAGTTTTTTCTTTTCGCATTTGAAGACTACGAAATTTAAAAAAGAATATTGGCTGGTAAAAGATACATTAGTTAGAGGCAATACCAGAACCGCCGCCGATACCGTAATCACGACCGAAGATACATTAAAAGTCGTTTATCATCCTCTGATTAGCGCTCATATTGACAGCTCGGCAAAGGACCGTGGACGTGCCTTGAAAAGCCACGAGAAGCTCGAAAATACCAACGGCAAATCTACTATCAACTATAAACAGCTATACTTTACATATAATTCTGTTTTCATGGTGTGGATTGCATTCGGTGCAATTGGGTTTGGTTTTGCGCTGGCTTCTCTGCCTGTGCTGCTTATGTCTATCAGAAATTTAATTCTTCAGTTTAAAATTAGGTGGTGGACACTTGGATTCATAACATTTTTTTCTGCAGTAATTGGCTGGCTTATGTACCATTCTGACAAAATTGATTATTTTATGGGAACAATTACCATTGTCAGACAATTCGGCATTTTAGTTAGTGAACCCGACAGTTTGCATTATTTTGTGGTGGCAGGTGTTGTAGCCGGATTATTCGGTTTTGCAGGGCAAATGTTGGTTAATACTTCAATAAATAAATTGCCCGATACGATTGCATTTCTTGATGAGATGGAACAGAAAGACGTCAGGAAGAAATTTTTATTGCTCCGAAATCAACTTAAGCTTTTTCTCATAATTAATTCCGTCTCTATTGTGCTTTCCGTACTTACAGTTGATGCTTTCAGAAGGGCTATTATTGCAGACATTCAAGTTAATTTGGATATTTTACCACAGAATTTTGTTTATCTGTACGGGCTTATATTTACATCTTGCCTGGCTGTCATTTATGTGCCTATCTATTCGCGATTGAAACTTAAAGGTGAGCAGATGCTGGACGATGTTTCTCAAGCTGACCAGGAAGGTAACTTAAAATCCATTACAGCAACGTTACGCATTCAGCAAACTCCCATTGAAAGTTTGCAAGTCATACTTTCCATATTAGCACCTGTGCTCACAAGCTTAGTGCCCGGCTTGCTAAAAATTTGACCGTAAAAGAATACGTAATATTCAAATCGCTGTCCGTAGCTGTGCCGTTGAGCTTCAGTTACGGAGCTGTAATACGGCATTTCGTGAGGTTAACCAAAAGTGGTCGGTGTGGAAACGCCGACCAAAGGCCGGACTGGCGGTAAATACATTACCCCCAGGATCAAAAAATAATAAGATGGAAGATATCGCGGATATATATGTAGCTATTGAGTTCCCCAAAAGAAACGAAAGTATAGACACATTCACCCAAAACTATTTAAAAGGCTTTAAGGAGACTAATGGTTACTACGAATACCCGCCTTTTAGGGGTGAAACCGAATTTGAAACGGATGATTATAAATTAATGTTGTCATTTGTTTTACAAAAGGAAAAGAGCAGATTTTGTTTTTATTTTGAAAATGAGGCAAATAACGAAGCGCCCTTCGCCATGATGTTTTTTAACCAAGACGGATCGTTGTTTTTAGGCCTTGGGGTTCATGAACAGTTTGAGTCGAAATATGAACAGATGCTGAAAAACGACTTTCAATCATCCTTAATTATGTTTTGTTATAACGTTATGCCGCCAGATAATTTGGTGGAATTTAAATCGATCATAAAAGGAAAATGACAACCGTTGCTATCAGAGATTTGTGTGTCTCTAAACAATAAATTCCTGGCTTAACTAATCAGAACTGTGTAAAAATCCTTTTACGGATACGGCTGAGTGATTGTGGTTTCACCCCAACAAATGAGGCGATATGGTACTGGGAGATCCTTTGCTGCAGATCGGCATGATTTTTCAAAAAACGCTCGTAACGGAGTTCGGGTGTTTCTGCATATAATGAACTGATATCCTGCAGCATTTTTACAAAAACTGCTTCGATGGCTATCCTGCCAAAACGTTCCCCGCCACGAACATTCGCATAAAATAGTTGAAGGTCAGCATGCGAGATCACAAATACAATACTATCCTCTAAAGCCTGAATGTTTTTTGAAGAAGGGGCCTGGGGAAGAAAACTTTCATAATTACATACAAATTCATTTTCCTGGGAAAAATCATATGTTTTTTCCTCTCCGTCATGGTTAATATAAAACCGCAATAATCCCTTTGCCACAAATCCTACTTGTTTGCAAATCCGTCCTTCTTCTAAAAAATAGTCGCCCTTTTTATAAGTTTTCTCCTTAAACAAAGAGGTCACGGTATCTATCTCTTCCGGGCTGAGCGTAATCACCTTTTGTATGCTGTTCAGTAAGCTGTTTATCATCATTTGAACTGTATCAAAACCAAAAATACACAACTTGCGAACAAGTTGTGTAGCAATCCTGGTGCGGCAAAACCTATTAGCTTGCAGCCCTTAAAATTTTGGTTTCTACATTAGTAATTTTGTTTCTGTCAAAATCTGCCGTATCGGCGGCAAACTCCGGGCTTTTCAAATAACGTTCGGTCATTTCATCCACATCGGCATCGCCTGGAAAAGACACGAGGGCGATAACCTGGTTGGCGATGCCAGGGGTATTGCCGATCCAAACACCTTTGACCGCGAAGCCAAACTTCGGAAGGTTTATCCTGTGTTTAGCCCAATTTGCTGTAAAGTACTGTGCGGCTGTTTCTTTATCAGCAAGCGTATAAATTCTTAATTGTTCCATGGTGTTTATTTTATTGGTTATATTGATTTAGTTTGAGGTTTTGCTGTTAATAACAGGATGCCAACAACCGAACAAATGATGGTTGCTACAATATGTGGCATCGCTTGCTGCAAACCGGTATAGCTTTTACTAAGCACAGTCAGCATATCCGAAACCGGGATGATGGTAGCCACAAATAGCATTACGCCAAGGGCACGGCGCTCCTTCATCAGGACCAGTGCGCACAACAGGATCCCGGAAAATATATCCCTTATTCCTTTAATGTGATGAAAGGCGTAATCCCCATTGGCGTTAAAGCGGATGCCGAAAGCGGCTGTCGCTACTTCGGGAGAGAAAAAAAAGCGGGCTCCCAGGAATACCATTCCCAGGCCCAGTAAAAATGCAATTGCATAAGAGATTTTTGTTGTCATGATCGTTTGTTTTTAAATAATGACACAAAATTATGCCCGCCAAAGCCGGCATTCATGCACCTGGGTTAACAAATCCGATCCTGGTGCCGTTTTTTGAAATAGCCGAATCAGTAGTATATAAGCTATCTGCTTATGGCTGCACTTACGATAAGGAAAAAGTGCCGTGATTAGAATTCAGCCTGTGGTGGTAGTTTGTAACTACTGCATTTTCGCTGAACATATTGCCCCCCGACATTTAATTTCATCCGGATGTTTTTGTATACGGGCGGTTCGCAATAGGGATAGCAGCGAATACCGGCCTCGCGCTTAATGCCTGAGGCCGTATAAGCGAATGAGCCCGGGCCGAAGGCATTGCCATAATTTCAAGTCAAAAAAAACACTGGCCCGGAAGAAAGTGCCGGGCAGCGGCTGCGATATTAAAGTATTACCTTCGCTATTTTAACATCATGGCCGCAGCTAAAGAATAACCATGAACTAATATTGTCCTATTCCTTTGATAATATATAAGCTTTAAGTAACTTGGCTATACCCAACACTTAAATCTGCACCCAATCACCAATTCAATTAAATATGAAAAAGCTGCTTCTATTGTTGCTTACCGCGCTGCCGCTGCCGGGCTACGCCCAAACAAAATCTATACTTGTATTATCTGATGTGCATGTTAATTTAAGCTTAGGCAATAACAACTCCTATCATTTAGATGCCGACAGTACGCTTTTTCTTTCGGCAATTAACAGTGTTGGCTCCCAAAAATTTCCCTTCATTATTTTGCCCGGCGATATGCTGTGGCACGAGAAAGGACCAGCAAAAAAACATGATACTACCATCATGAAACAAACATTTAAGTATGTGCTTGACCATTTGAAGAAATTAGATAAAAATGCGGTTATTTTACCTGCCCTGGGCAATAATGATTGCATCAACCATGATAGTTGTGACAGGGCAACCAATGCCTTGTTTTATAACGCAATGCTACGCCCGATAGACCATAACCATGCCATATACCGGGATTTTATGGCCGGTGGCTATTACAAATACAGCAAAGGTGATTGGACGTTCATTATGCTTAACACCGTGATTTTTTTAAGTTCGGCATCCGACCCGGATGGAAAGGCAAAAAAAGAATTATCATGGTTGGGCGCGGCGTTACAGGATGCTAAACGGAAGAATAAAAAAGTTTGGATGGTTTATCATGTTCCGCCCGGAATGGACAGGTATGGCAATACACCGTCATGGCACAATAACGTCGAAAACATGTATCTGGACACCATAAAGAAATATGCCCCGGTTATCAGGTTTCAATTGGCCGGACATACCCATATGGACGACTACCGGCTAATAACCAATAAAGGAAAGTTAATTTCTTACATCGATATTGCTCCGGGACTATGTTCAAGAAATGGGAACAATCCCGCTTACCAGGTTATACAATATAATAGCACGACTAAGGTTGTAAGCAAAGTGAATACTCACTACACAGATTCTTTACATCGTGACTGGCATGCCTTCGGTTTTAAAGATTTCAGTTTTAAATTCCTGGTGTCGGCCTATGACGCTGGAAGCGCAGAAGGCAAGCGTTTTGTAGAGAACTATTTCACCAACAGGAAGCAAAAAGCGCCAAAAGCCGGCGAGGCTGTAATAGCCTGGGACCCGCGCTTTTACCAGCAATCGACAATTAAAATAAAGTAGTTTTTACGAAGCGGGGATTGTTGGTGCATCATTTTTCTTGGACTTCGTTGGAGTTGTCTCCATAGGTGTTCGGAAGAAATTAAAAAAAGCGCAGGGAATGCGCGATTCCTTCTTTTGGGAAGGGGCAATGCTATCAAGTTAAGCGTTTTTTCGCGCAAAGATGCAGAGCCGCAAAGTGATTTACTTATTTTTTCTTGGCGTCTTTGCGCGAAACTGAAATTTTGATATTTACCTTGACTTAATAGCATTGGGGGGAAGGAAAAGGTAGGGGTTAAATCAGGCAGTAAGGATTTGGAAGCGTTTAATAAGCAAAAGAAGGCATGGCTTAATTGATATAAAAATGAAAAAGAGCTTCCTGGTAATATTACTGCTGAATATCGCGCTATCTAAAATCACTATTGCACAGTACTTTAAAGTTAAAGAATTTGAATATTGTTACGGCGAATCGCTTGTACAGGTTAAACATCACTCATTTAAAATCCAGCGTAATGGCCGGGCATATATTAACATGCATTACCCATTGGTAGTGGATAGCGGACAGTTAACCGAAAGGGATACAATTGCAATGATTGGTGAGTTATTAAGGTTTAAAGGCGATAGCAGGGTTTGCGTGTTCCCGGTAATGTGTTACGAGCCATCGTGGTCGCAGATTTTCATGGGCGAAACAAAACAGTATTCATTGCAGGTTGAGGCGTTATTTATAATTAACCAATTATATTTTAAACACCCTTTTAAATATTCCCCTTTCCCTGCGCTGGTAAATGCCGGTAATGAAACTGTATCCACAATAAAAGGCAAAGATTTTAAAGAGGCCTACAGGCAATACACAACATGGTTTAAACAAATTGAAAAAATTGGCTTGGCCAAAGCCAGGGAACAAGATTTAGTGCCGTTGCATGGTGCTGTGAAGTGGTATTAGGAGGATACCGTTGTGCATGACAAGGGAAGTATAAAGCAGCTAACAGCATTCAAATAATATTCCAACAGCGGATGACTGTGGACACTCCAACTCCTGGCACAATACCTGCGCTAAAAATCGGCTTTTGCAAACGTTACCCTAAAACGCTATCATTTTTTTTACGCCAACATAATAAAGGTCGAAGCCGCCTTTGCCACCCGGCCTGTTGGATGAGAAGATCATGAAATCGTTGGTAAAGCCGGGCATCGATTTTATAATTGGCCGGTATTCATCGCTGGTAGTGTTGATGGCCGGGCCAAAGTTTACCGGCGCCGACCATTTGCCGTTTACCAGTAACGAATAATACAAATCGAAGCCACCATATCCGCCGGGACGGTTCGAGGTAAAAACCATAATATTGTTAGCTATGTAAGGGCACTTGTCGTCGGCCGCCGATGATAGTACTGCGTCCCTGGTGATTGTTTTTGTGGAGGCATCGTCAAGGTTGGTTATAATATCCTTGCTTTTGTCAAGGTCTGTTTGATAAATATCAAAATTGCCATCCCTGTTTGAGCAAAAATAAACCGACGAAAAATCCTGCGTAAACGAGGGGTAGGCATCATCCTTTAGCGAGTTGAGGAATTTAACGGGTTTGGGTGTGGTGTAGCTTTCCTGGTTAAGATTTTCGGTGTATTTGATATCCAAATTGCCGCTTTGGTTGGTGGCATATAACAATATATAGCTGTTATAGCGCTTATTCATATTGTTGCTTCCCGTAAATTTCATGCCTTGGCTTATTAAATACGGCCCCAACTCATCAGCTGATGTATTGATGGCACCCATGGCATTATTCAGGTTGGCGTTTTCGATAACAATATCCATCAGGCTGCTTGATGTGTTTTCGGCAACCGTTAATTTACCATCTATGCGCGATGAGTATACATCCAGCATTTTATAAATGATATCAAAATTGCCGCCACTACTGTTCCTTTTTGAGGAGAAACATAAAGGCGAGGTTGAACCAATTACAGACAGGGCGGAGTTATAATCATCAAATTCAGAATTAATATCGCCCATGTTTACAGGCGATTCGGGAAAAGTGCCGGATGTGAAGTTGAATTTATGGTCTTGTTGGCATGCTGTGAGCAGGAAGGCAAATAAAACTGGAACAAGGAATTTGTTTTTCATGGTTAGGTTTAGTTGTCGATATCAGAATAACAGCCGTAATATATCACTATATACGATAACGATGTTATGTTTATAACACCACTCTACAAATATTGCTATCGGAAAGAAAAGTGCCAAATAAGCGATATGGCATCCTAAACCAAATCCCCAAAAATCAGATGCCGGTATACCATGACCATCCTGAAGTAATATCGGGCCCCGGATCGGTGAATTTATCAGTCACCACAATGCGCTGCAAAAATTTAACGTTTTTGTAGCCCAGCTGCGTTTCTACCCTCAGGCGTAAGGGAGCGCCGTTACGTGCGGGTATGTCTTCGCCGTTCATGGTATGGGCCAGTATGGTTTGCGGATGAAATGCATCAAGCATATCAATACTTTCCGCATAATTATCGAAACCGTATAGGGCTACATAACGGGCGGTTTTTAAAATACCGGCATCTTTTAGTACAGCGCTTAGCGGTACGCCTGTCCATTCGGCAATGGCGCTCCAGCCTTCCTCGCAGGTGTGCCGGGTTATTTGCGTTCGCGCACCCAGTTTTTTGAGGTCATCCATTGAATACTTACGCGGTGTGGTCACGCAACCTTCTACAACAAGTGCAAAATCTTTAAAGTTATCAAGTTGCAGTTGCTGGTAGGCTTTGCTGTAGGCTTTTTTGCTCGACGGATCGGCGGGGTCGCCAATATCGGTTACCGGGAAACTGGTTATCTCGCTTTTTTGATACTCCATAGCCAGGGCCCGCTGCGAAAGCAGGCCGCGCTGGGCAATGTAGGTTAAATCGTCGCCCATTCGCAAAATATTGCCATAAGTGGGCGGCGCTTTTTTAAGGCAGCCCGAAAGCAAAAGCGCGCCGGCAGAGGTAAGTCCCGTTAAAATGGCCTGGCGGCGGTTCATCAGTAGTTTTCTTTTCATAGCTACCTGCCAAAAGTTATTGCCCAAATATTTCGTTTAAAGCCCGACCTGGCAACCATAACTACATGTACCAGCAAAAACAGCAATAGTAAAACCGCCGCAAAAAAGTGGATAGTGCGCGCCGATTGATGGCCGAAGAATATTTTCAACAAAAAGGGATAAGATGCGGTAATAGCCGGCGACATGGCAAAGCCGGTTAAAATAACCAACGGAAACAGCAAAAAGATAACCGAAAGATAGGTGATCTTTTGCAATAGCCCATATTTGCCCGTGTAGTGCATGCGCCTGTGCAAATGTGCAGCAACATCGCGCCAAAGTAGCTTTAAACTAAATTCGCGGCGGCGCGGCACCAGGTTGCGCCAAAAATGCCCGCTGTAAAACCCTGCTATAAAATAGATGATGCCGGTTAATACCATAAACCAGGCGGCCAAAAAGTGCGTACTACGCCCCCAGCCGTTCTCATTAAAAATATCGTAAGTGCGGGCCGCGGTTACCTGCTGCCCGGTTACGTGCTTAAACGGTATGCTTTTATCCCAGCCGCCATGGTGGTAGTTGCGGCTTATCGGGAGCTCAAACAATGCCGGGGTAAGGTCGTTACCTGCCTTGCCCCAGTAAAGCCTGGGGTGCGACATCAGGATAACAAAACCGCTAACCGTAAGCGCCAAAAAACTTAGGGTGATGATAAAGTGCGCGCCTTTAACCCAGGGCTTGTGTGGTACAACTTCGGTTTTAGTGCTTTGCGATAAGTTCATTCCTGCGGCGGTGATAACTATGTTTATATAAACAGAATAAATATAAAGATATTGGTTTAAAATATCAAGAAACCAGCTCTTGCCGCAGGGTAAACGCATCTGATTGGGTTAACATAACTTAACACATTTCAAATAAAATATTTACAAGTAATTGATAATGAATATTTTGTATTTTATCATGGTTAACACTAAATTGATTGCCTTCGCTGCCTCCTCCTGGCTTGTGCGTGCGCTGATAGGTAAATGCTATGCTAAGTAATAAATATGCAACTCCCGGATATTTTAATTTCATCCGGGAGTTTTTGTATTTTTAAAGGGGGCATAAGAGTAATACGAAAGCATTAAGGTTAACAACAAGCATTGTTGATTGTCCTAAATGCGTGGTGTGTACTTAGCACATGGGGCGCACAAGCCAGGAGGTTTGCGGCGGGGAGAAACCCTTTTTAACTTTTGGTAATTATGAGCAAAATAACAGGCATAGAAAAAGTTACAAATACCTACATCAATTGGAAACCCTCTGACGTGGCTTTTATTAAATATGTTGAATGGTCAGGTGAAAAATTGGCGCTGTTTGTTTATAGCCAATTGAGAAATCGTGGATTTGGATGGCCCGATTTGGCAAAAGACTTTTTTGAAATTTCAATGCATTTCTATAACGTCTCAAATTTCAAACTTGAATTTCTGGATAGTAACCTTGCACAAGTTTCCGGTTTTGATATTGTGGATATTTCGACAAATGGTCGGGAAAAGAAGAATTTTCAAATTGAAGATTATGAAAATGGAATAATTAGTTTTACCTGTGAATATATTGAAATAGAGATAGTGTCTCCGCCGGTTAAATTATATTTAAATAGCTGAGCTGTGATATTAATATTAGCTTCCTCAACTGGCGCACGCCCAGTTGTCCGTATTAAATGTCTCTTCGAATCACTATGCTTGTAGGTTTCAACTATTGCCTTTTTACTAAATAAATATACGGACTTCCGGATGTTTAATTTCATCCGGGAGTTTTGTATTTTAAACGGGTCATAAGAGTAATACTAAAGCATTAAGTTTACAACAAACATTGTTGATTGTCCTAAATACATGGCGTGTACTTAGCATGTGGGCGTACAAGCCAGTAGGCAGCGGGGCTTGTTAACTTCCTTTGCGAAGATTAAAAGATACTTGGCTTGAGGTAAATGGCTATTCTGTACAGTTAGTTATAAAACCTGCAAATTGGTAGAATAAAATGGACATATTTGAAGAACTTATCAAAGCATTAACGCCCATATTGAAGCCAATGGGGTTTAGTAAAAAAGGGAATAGCTTTTACTTAGAGGCGGGTAAGAATTATGGGGTTGTAAACTTTCAAAAAAGCAGGGAAAGCACGAAAGATGTAGTGAAATTTACAATCAATTTTGGCATCTATTCCGATGTTTTGGGCCAATTACAATATGGCTTTAATAGTACAGCAAAACCAGAAGTTGAACGGTGTCATTGGCAAGCAAGGGTTGGTATTTTTATGCCAGGTATCCCTGATTACTGGTGGAATGTCAGTACATCAGGCAACCTGAGCGGCATTACTTCTAATGTAATGGGAACTGTTCAAAGTATTATGGTGCCTGAAATAAATAAACGCTTATCCGATGACGGCTTAATAAACAGTTGGATGAATGAGAGCTATGCCGGCACTACAGAAATAGGCAGGTTTAAATATCTAACCACACTCTTAAAGTCAAAAGGAGATTTTGATACTTTAAACCAAGTCGTTGAGACATTTATGCAGCAATCAAAGGGAAAGCCAAATACCAGCAGGGCGATAGAACATCTAAAAGAAATAGAATATAGTAAGTAACGATAAAGTCCCCAGCTGTCCTTAGTCACCCCCTGATAGGTAAACGCTATGCTAAGTAATGAATATGCAACACCCGGATGTTTAATTTTCGTCCGCGAGTTTTTGTATTTTTAGATTAAAGTAATGGGATGTAGATAACTTAAAACGACGATCTGTCCTAAAGGCACGGCGTATACTTTGCATATAGGCTGCTGGAGCGAGCTATTGATGTTGTTACGAGATAAGTAACTCAGTAGGAAAAGCTGGCTTTGATAATTAATATGGAACAAATAATTTATATTCAGCTACTTGAAGAGGGTACTAAGGTATATAGGCCAATAAAAGCGATTGAGATTACACAGAATCTTTATACAATATTAGAAAGCAATGAGTACGATACAGAGGATGAGGTTTGGGAGTTCCTTTCCGGATCAAACGTCATCGTTGAAGAAAAAATACTAAGTGGAAAATCAGTGTTGGTCGCGATTAAAGCTGTAGACCCCGGCTGTCTGTAATCTACCGCTGTTCTATTTTTCGACTTCGAACGGCTATGCTCGTAGTTTGTAACTACCATATTTAACCCAACCGCAGCACGGATTCTGCTAAGTAATGAATATGCAACACCCGGATGTTTAATTTCATCCGGGAGTTTTTGTATTTTTAAACGGGGCATAAGAGTAATACGAAAGCATTAAGGTTAACAACAAGCATTGTTGATTGTCCTTAATGCGTGGTGTGTACTTAGCATGTGGGTCACCCCGATTAACCATCGGCGCGGAGGTTACAAACCCCGACCGGATAAATATTAATCGACGATTTTTCAACTCAAGTACAATTTCTTATATTTGTTATATGACCATCGTAGTTAACCCCCATAATCTGCAGGAAGAACAGGCCTTACTGGCATTTCTGGATAATATGAAGTACGACTATAGCCGGGAAGATGAAACTTTTATTTTGTCTGAAGCTCAGCAAAAGGACATATTGGCACGCGACAGGGAGTACGAATCCGGAGACACCGAAACTTATTCAATCGATGAGATCATCGCTCACTTCAACATCAAAGAAAAATAGTGTACCATCTGCAGGTTCTTCGCAAAGCGAGGGAAGACATGCAAAAATCTGCCGAATGGTATGAAGAACAACAAGCCGGGCTTGGCGAAAGGTTTCTGCTCAAAGTGATTAGTACATTCAGATCGATTGAAAATAACCCTTTACATTACCAGGAAAGATTTTCAAAAAAATTCAGACTCGCCAAAGTACACGATTTTCCATTTGTAATTGTTTTCAAAATTAAAAAGCAATTGGTTGTTGTGAATTCGGTATTTCATACCAGCCGAAATCCTAAACGCTTTGTTTAAAAACCATTAAATCTGCATTGTTGTTGCTTTGTTTCTTAATAAGCTGATTATTTCCATTGGCCCTGATTTTCAATTCAGGATCAAGTAACAAAGGATTTGAAGCCCAGTTGTCCGTAGTCTACCCTGCTGTCCATAGTCTTCCGCTGGTCGAATGTCTCCGACTCATATCTTTGTTAAACAGGAGTAAGAGCAGTAAATTAATCTCAGACTAGACACCAAAAAAAGGATGTTGTTTCGAAGGAAGATCTGCTCTTATTTTCTTTTTACTAAG